>Ga0307503_10000011_pt1 | contig 245710 bp, 265 predicted proteins | sample 17_S_MG_FD_194514 | JGI IMG/M metagenome (GOLD analysis project Ga0307503, IMG submission 194514) | Soil microbial communities from Populus trichocarpa stands in riparian zone in the Pacific Northwest, United States - 17_S | ecosystem: Environmental > Terrestrial > Soil > Riparian zone >... | reverse complement strand
GAAGCCGAATTTGGCGACGGTGCCCGGGGGCGGGGCGAGGTTGTAGAGGGGGATGGCGGCGAATTCGAGGTTGCCGACCGCGAAGGGGTTGAAGGAGGCCGCCGCGGAGGCATAGCCGACGACGGCGTCATCCGAGCAGGAGGGCAGGGTCGGTTCGAGCGATTTGTCGAGGGTGGTGAAGTCTTCGGCCGAGCAGCGCGCGGTCGCCGCCGGGATGCCGGCGAAGCCCTCGGGCAGCTCGGCGGTGAGGTCCTTGAGAGCGCCGTCGGGGCTTTCGGTGGAGCCGTCGGTGGTGGTGTTGAAGGTGATCCGGGTCCTCATCTGGAAGGGGTGGGAGCCGGCCAGGGTGGCCGGAGAGCCGTCTTCTTCTTCGTAGTGGACGTCGGCTTCTTTTAGGCCGAAGGCGGCGGAGGCCGCGGGAGCGGTGAGGGCCGCCACGGCCATGGCCGCGAGAGCCGCCAGGGCGAGCGTCTTCAGGAAGCGCTTCATCTAATTGCTTCCTTTCTTGTTTTTGGCGGCTTTTTGTTTGTGTTTTTTATGCTTCTTGACGCACTTGCCGTGCTTGCGGACGAAGCCCTTGCGGCACTTGGGCTTCGGTTTGACGTTGCCTTCACTGGGGCCCTGGCTGGCTCCCACCCCGGGTGCCGAGGGCGCCGGCGTTACCGGCGGCAGGCAGGCTTCTTCGGCGCAGGGGTCTTTTTCCACCGCCGGGGGCGCGAAGCCGCCGCCTTCGCGGGCGTCGTAGAGGTCGAACTGGCCGGGGTCCTGGGAGAGGAGGCTCTGTTCGGTCAAGAAGAAGACGTCGCGGCCGTCGCTCGAGGCATCGACGAATTCGGAGTCCTTGAGGCTGGTCCCGGTCGAGATCAGGTTGACGCAGCCCGCCGAGACAGCTCGGTAGTTCGGTGAGGTCTCCTCACACTGGCCCCGGCCCGGTGCCTCCCATTCATAGACGTCCTGCTTGCCGTTTTCGTCCTGGGGGACGAGGCGGTTGAGGCTGTTGAAGTAGGCGCGGTTGCCGTCCTCGGAGAGGGCTCTGGTCGGGTGCTGGAATTCGTAGCCGGGGACGAGGGAGGCATACCAGTAGTCGCGCAGGTTGTTGTCGAGCTTCAGCTGCCGGGCCGCCGGCCGGGCGCCGTTGCCCAGGCAGGAGATGCAGGCGAGCTCTTCGCTGGAGGCGTCGTAGCGGAAGACCTCGGCCGATGGTTCGCCGCTCGTCTGGTCGAGGTTGTCCTCGCCGGTCAGGGCGCCGCGGGCGGCGAAGATCGCCACCTGGCCGTCGGGGGAGACGCGGGATGCTCGCGTGCGCGGCGAAAGCGACACCGGCGAAAGCGCGAGGGTCGTAATGGTCCCATCTCCTGCTCCAAGCGTCGCGATGAACCGCAGCGGCTGCCCTTCTTCGTAGAGGTAGAGGTTCGGTGCTCCGGCTTCCGCCTCGCCCGCCAGGTCTGCGGTCGAGACGAAGTAGACGCGGTCGAGGTCCTCGCTCGCGCCCATCACCCCACCGACCCCTCCTTCGGCCAGCGTCGTCGAGGTTTTCGTCGCCAGGTCGAAGAGCTTCAGGTTTCCCGCTTCGGTGTAGAGGGCCTCTTCGCCGTCGGGGGTGGCGTTCCAGTAGGTCGCCGCGCCGGTCGAGACCTGCGTCGTCGTCGCGCCGTTGACGCGCACGTAGAGTTTGCCCGTCTCGCCGACTTCGGTGAAGTAGATCTTCGAGCCGTCTTCGGAGACGGCGTGCTCGACGTTGACCTCGCGGCCGTTGTTGAGGCCGTTGGCGACCGAGCCGACCGAGGTTTCCACCGCGATCGGCCCGCCCACCGTCGGTTTCACGCTGACCAGCCGCAGCGCCCCGTTGACGTTCTCATAGACCTGGTAGATGGACTGGTTGGAGGCGGTCGTGGTGATTTTGCCCCTTGCACGGAAGACCGTGTGGGTGGAGTCGGCCGAGGCGCCCTGCACTTCGAAGTTGAAATCGGCTGCGCCGGTCGGCGTCGGTTTCGTCGTGCTCATCGCCTGGTAGGTCTCTGCGGTGTTGTCGCGGCGGTAGAGGTTCGGGTAGTCGGGGACCCCTCCCGGCGCCAGCACCGGGTTGGTGTCGAAGACCATCCAGCCGAAAGAGAGGTCTTCGCTGAAGGCTTTGAACTGGGAGTCGAGGCCGGTGGGCCCGGTGAAGACCCTCCCTTCCCGGGGCGGCGAGATCGCGTGCGTCGACCAGCCTTTGTCTGCTTCGCGGGAGGCGATGTATTGGGTGGTGTAGGCGGCTGACTGGGCGTCGCCGAAGGAGCGGTAGGAGGAGTAGGTGACCTTGTCGCCCTCGGGGGTCGCCTGGTCCAGGCGCGAGGGGGTGCCGTTGATGTTGCCGACGACGAGGATGTCGCCGCCGAGTTTGTCTACCGGGGAGGCCAGCTCGTAGGCGCGGCACTCCCAGAGGCCTGCCGAGAGGCCGGTGCGGAAGGCTTCGTTGGGGCAGGCTCCCGTCGGCGGGCTGATGACAGGCGTCGCGGTGGTGAAGGTGCCTTCCAGGCCGTCCTCGAAGGTGGCTTTTTCCGGGCCTTTGGGGCCATCGGGGTCTTTGCCGTAGGCCGGCCCGCCACCGCCGCTCTCGGCGACGAAGCGGAAGTGGTAGGTCGTGTTTGGCGACAGGCCGGCGATTTCGACCCCGTCGGTGGTAATCGATTGCTTGACCTGCCCGGCGCCGAGCAGCGTTTTGGCGGTTTCGGCGCCGCAGCCATCACTCGAGCACGGATCGGTCCCGTATTCGACCCAGTATTCGGTGTCGGCCCAGAAGTTGGGGTTGATCTGGGCTTTGAGGGTCGCCGAGGTTTCTTTGAGCTCGGAAGCGAACTGGCCTTCGATCGTCGGCGGGACCGACGGTGGCGGCCATTTGGTCGGGGCAGGGCCGCGGATCTCGACGCGCGCAAGTCCGGGAGCTTTGTGGGCGACGTATAGGTCCACCCCGCCCGCTCCGGTCACCACGTTCGTCTCCAGTGCCGGGTATGCGCCCGAGTCTCCCGGTTTGGTGGTCGCCGGGCAGCAGCTGTCGACGATTGCCCCTTCATCGTCTATCTCGCGAAGCAAGGGGTTGTTCGCGGGGATCGAATTGGCCCCAGGTTCGGGGTCGTCGGAGGCGAACAACGTCCCCGCGGGGTCGGCGCCCATCGCTTCCACCGCCGTCGTCGGCAGTTCGTCGATCACGGTCCCGGTGGCCTCATTGAGTCGAAGCGCTTTGGTGGGGCTTACTAAAAAGCTGAAGGAGAAGTAGACGTCCCCGCTGACAGGGTCGACCGCCAGTGCCCCCGGGTTGCCGCTTTCGGGCAGTTCCAGTTCGCCGACATAGTCGCCGTCGGCTTCGAACTTCTGGATCCGGTCCCTATCGCCGACGTAGAGGAGGCCGCCGGGGCCGAAGTCGATGTAGTCGCCGCCGGTGCGGCCAGCGAGGTTGTAGTTGGGCTCAATCGAGAATTCACCAGGGCCGGTGCCTACCGAGCCCGCCCCGCAGGTATCGCCTGAAGCGGCAGTGCAGACGTCGGAACCATCCGTGACGTTAACGCCGCCGCCAAACATCAGAATGAAGTTGCCGCTCTGGTCGAAGGCCTGGACCCTATTGTTGTCCCGTTCGAAGACATAGAGGTTGCCGTTAGGCGCGATCGAAATGCCGTTAGGGGCGTTTAGCTGGCTGGCCCCTGCCCCTGGGATCCCTGCGAAACAGGTGGTGGTACACGTTTGTAGGGCCGAGGTGGAGCCGTCGGCGACGCCCCACCCCCAGGCCTTGATGAACTCGCCCCAAGCACTGAACTCACTGATCCGGTGATTGCCGAGGTCGGAGACGAAGACGTGGCCGCTCGCCGGGTCGGCGGTGATGCCGCCGCCGGAGTTGGTGGTGAAAATACTGGTTCCCGAACCCGAGAATTCCAGTTGGCCAGCGGCCGAGCCGAGGCTACCGAAGCTGCCGAATTCAGGGCCTATCGCGCCCAGCGCCTTGACCGGCAGGATCGCAGCGACCACCAAGGCCGAGATGAGCAGCAGGTTGAAATGACGTCCCCTGAACCCAGCACAGATTTTCATCCGTTGAACACCGCCCCCTCCGTCAGTGAGCAACCGGCAACCGCTCGTTCCCAAACAGGACCATCTTAACAACAGCGGGGGCCATGTCAAACGGAAAAGGGGCCCCGCATCTCGGGGCCCCTTTTACCGCTTACATACCCCGTAGTCCAGCTCTAGCTGACTGCGAGAGTGGCTCCGGCGGCTTTGACTGTCGATTTACCGGTGTAGGTAGCGTTGGTGTGTGTACCCACGGTCAGCGGGCAGACACCCGTTGATTTTGTGACGTGATCGCTGAGGCCGGTAGCGTTAATGGTCACCTCGATGTCGCCAGACCCGGCCGGGCCGTTGGCGTAGGAGATCCCATTCACTGTCTGTTCTGTCACATCAACATGACATTCGCCGAAAATGTTTTTGGCGAGGATTGTAATTTCGCAGGGTTCAGCCGCATTGACTCTTTCCATATGTGCGGTGTTGCCCGTCGGTGTACCGATTGTCAGGTTGTATGTGCAGTTTTTGACCGTGACCGTTGCCGGGAGGCCGAATGCGGTACAATTTTCGTATTTCGGAGTCACCATCTGTTTGGTGCTTTCGAGCGCTTCGGTTGCACCGGTGTAGGTGATGTTGGTGCATTCCGTTTTGGCGCCTGTCACTTCAAAAACGTGTTTGGTGATCGTGCTCTCTTCGATCGCCGCGCCGACTTTGCTGGCTGTGAATTTGGTGAACGCCGAGGCCGAGCTGACGCCGACGACGGCGGTCAGAGCCATCACCGCGACGGCCAGCAGGCCGAGGGTCTTCATGTGCTTCATGTCTTCTCCTTGATTCCGGCGCTTGCGCGCCGGGATTGCGTTTAGCCCGAAGGAAGACCTGCGGCAGATGCCGCGTCCCTCCTTCCGAGTCGCCAGTGCGACTCAGCCAGTACCTCTATCAAACCTTGGCTGATCAGTCAAGAAACTTTGGTATGGAATCCGCAGACTGTGCTCGCCAAGACGGCGACACCCTCGGCGCTCAGCCGGCGCCGGCGACAGCCTTCTGCAGTTCTTCCTTGCTCATCTTTGAGCGGCCTTCGATGCCGAGCTTCTTGGCGTCGTTGTAGAGCTGGTCGCGGGTGCGAGCGCCGGGGCCGTTGCCCGCCTGCTTGCCGCCTCGGCTGCTGGCGGAGCGGCCACTGGTCGAGGTGCGGGAGGAGGATTTGGATTCGCCGGAGCGGGCCTTTTCCTTGTTGACGGCGCGGGCGGCGATCTCCTCTGCCCGTTTGGTCGAGCGGCCGGCTTCCTTCTCGCTCTTTTTGATGTGTTTGTACTGGCGGTCGCGCTTGCTGCCTTTTTTCACACCGCGCGGTGGCATCTCCTCATCCCTCCTCGGCGAACTCTTCGACGATCTTGGCGTTGAAGGCCTCGAGGTCGTCGGGTTTGCGACTCGTGACCAGGCCCTGGTCGACGTGGACTTCCTCGTCGACCCAGGTCGCTCCGGCGTTGCGAAGGTCGGTCTCCAGGCTCGGCCAGGAGGTGAGCGTCCTGCCCTCGGCAACGCCGGCGTCGATCAGCGGCCAGGCGCCGTGGCAGATCACGCCGACCGGCTTGCCGGCGGCGAAGAAGCCGCGGATGAATTCGAGCGCCTCCGGCTTGGTCCGCAGCTGGTCGGGGTTAGCTACTCCGCCGGGGAGGACGAGGCCGTCGTATTCGCTGGCGTCGACCTCGCCGACGGGACGATCGACGTCGAAGGTGTCGGCCTTGTCGAGGTGGTTGAAAGCCTGGACTTCGCCGGCTTCGGGCGCCAGCAGCTCGGCCTCGGCTCCGGCCTCGCGCACGGCCTTCAGCGGCTCGGTCAACTCGACCTGCTCGACCCCCTCGTTGGCGGTCAAGAAGGCGATTTTCTTTCCTTGCAGGCGGTCGGACATGGGCTGCCCCCTTCTCGTCTTCAGATGACTTGGGTCACCTGTCGGCTACCCCTCGCATGGGGGGCGCCAAACGATTCGGAAGGCCGCTGCTCAGCGAGCGGCAGCGCGCGAGCCCGAGGCCTTTTCGACCCGGATCGGCGCCTGTCCCTGGTCCTCCTGCCTCTGCCAGCCGAGCTCGAAGGTCAGGGGGACCTGAACCCTCTCTTTGGCAAGGCAGCGAGGACATGAGGTCCAAGACGAGGCCGCTTGAGTCGAAAATCCGCTTCCACAGTTGTCGCACCGGAACATAAGCTTCTTTTTCTCCCGTTCGTATAAACCCGTCGGCGCCTTCACTACCCTCGGGACAAGGCGACAAACCTTGTGTTTCTCGATTGGCGCGCGGAGTAGGGAGATCGCCGAAGGGGTAGTTTTGAGCGGAATGCAAGAGCCGCAGGAACTGGAGCTGCGGCGCTACCTGAGGAGCCAGCGCGAGCTGGCGGCGTGCCTCATCAAGGGAGAGTCCCTCGACCAGGTGGCGCCACGCTTCCTCGAGATCGTCGCCGACCTGCTGCGGTGGGAGGCCGGGGCGATGTGGGAAGTCCTCGGCGAGGAGGAGCCGCTGCGGCTGGTCTCCGGCTGGAGCGTCCCCGACCTCGACGCCCGGGAGCTCTGGCGGCGCAGCCGCGAGATCGACTTCAACCGCGGAACCGGGCTGCCCGGAGACGCCTGGGCGAGTGGGCAGATCGCCCTCGCCCCCGCCTACAGCGAGTACCCCACCCCCACCCCCCGCTTCGAAACCACGGCGAAGCTGGGGCTGGAAGCGGCGCTGGCGATCCCGGTGCCGATCGGGGCCTCCGAGAACGTGCTGGCGGTGGCGGAGTTCCACACCACCTCCTTCGAAGCTCAGTCCGAAGAGCTGATGGCCCTGCTCGCCGGCTTCGCCGACCAACTCGGCACCTTCATCGCCCGCCGCCGCGCCGAGGCGAAGAGCGCCGAAGCCGAGCGCTTCCGCCAGCACCTGGCCGAGGTGGTCCGCGGCACCCAGGACGCCGTCCTCAGCAAGGACCTGGACGGGATCGTCACCACCTGGAACCCGGCGGCGAGGCGCCTCTACGGCTACAGCGCCGAGGAGGCGATCGGCCGGCACATCTCCTTCCTCGTCCCCTCCGACCACAAAGACGAGGAGAAAGTGATCCTCGACAGGGTCAAGCGCGGGGAACGGCTGGAGACGTATGAGACCGAGCGGGTCCGCAAGGACGGCTCCCGGATCTCGGTCTCGCTGACGGTCTCGCCGATCCGCAGCCCGATGCGTGGCCTGATCGGCGCCTCCGTCGTCGCCCGCGACATCACCGCCGAGGTGCGCCAGCGCCGCGCCCGCGAGTTCCTCGTCGCCGCCAGCCGCCTCCTCGACAGCTCCCTGGACCCGGTCGAGACCGCGCGCACGATCGTCTCCACGGCGGTGCCGGAGCTGGCCGAGCTCTGCCTGATCGACTTCCTCCGGCCGGACGGCTGGCTCGGCGACAGCGTCGTCGCCGGCGCCGACCCGGAGATGGCCGCGCGGCTGGAGCGGATTCGGCGCGAACAGCCGCTCGACCCCGCCGGCGAGCACCCGGTGGCCCAGGTCCTGCGGCTGAGCCAGCCGATGATCTGGCGCGACCTGAAGGCGCCGGAGGTCGTCGACAAGGTCTCCCAGAACGCCGAGCACCTGCAGCTGATGCGCGACGCCGGCTACAACTCCGCCGCCGTGGTGCCGCTGGCCGCCCGCGGCCGCACGATCGGCGCCCTCTCCTTCCTCCACGCCCACGGCGACCTGCGCTACGACCAGGGGGACCTCGAATTCCTCGCCGAGCTCGGCGAGCGGGCCGGGCTCGCGCTGGACAACGCCCGGCTCTACCAAGAGCGCGACCGCGTCGCCAAAAACCTGCAGCGGGGCCTGCGGCCGCCGCGGCCGGCGGAGATCGACGGGCTCGACATCTCCGTCGTCTTCGAGGCCGCCGGCGAGGGGATCGAGGTCGGCGGCGACCTCTACGACGTGATGCCGACCGAGGACGGCTGCTGGCTCCTGGTCGGCGACGTCGCCGGCAAGGGGAGCACCGCGGCCGGCGTCTCGGTCGCCCTCCGCCACTCGGTCCGCGGCCTGGTTCGCGAGATCGCCGAGCCCGACGAGGTGCTGCGGCGAGTCAACGACCTTTTGCTCACCGGCGAGAGCCTCAACGACTTCGCCACCGCGATGCTGGCACGGCTGCGCCGCGAGGGAGACGGCTGGAGCCTGGTCCTCGCCTCGGCCGGGCATCCGCCCGCGGTCCTCACCGCCAAGGCCGACCCCCACCTGCTCGGCGGCGGCTCGGTCCTCGGCGCCTGGCAGCAGGCGAACGTGCAGCGGCACGAGCTCACGCTCGCCCCCGACGAGACGCTCGCCCTCTGCACCGACGGCTGGCTCGAGGCCGGCCCGGTCGACTCCCACCAGGGGCCGGAGTCCTTCGCCGAGATGACCCAGGCCCTCGCCGGCCTGGAGCTGGACGAGGTGACCGAGCGCCTACGCGCCGACGCCGTCGGCCGCAGCCAGGGCCAGCTGCGAGACGACCTGGTCGTGCTGGCGGTGCGCCCGCGGGCGAGCTCGGGACTGACCGAGCCGCCGCGGGAGCTGGCGGTCGGCGCCTAGCGTTTAGCGGCTTTTTTCGCCCGGGTTTTGGCGCCCGATTTTTTGCCGCTGGATTTCCTCGCGCCGGCTTTCGCGGCGGCTTTTTTCGGACGCACTTTCGGACGCGCCGCTTTACGCGTCGGGGCTTTTTTCGCTTTGCGTTTCGGCGCGGCGGCCCGGCGGAGGGCGGCGGGGATGTCCTCGCGGGCGACGGCGCCGGTCAACGATTTGATCTGGCCCTGGAGGAAGGTCGCCATCCGTTCCTCCTCGCGCCGGATCCCTCGCGCCAGTTTCGCCGTCTCGGAGTCGCGGACTCTTTCCGCCAGCGTCTCGATCGCCAGGTAGGTGGCGATCTCCTCGTGCTCGTTGAAGTACTCGGTCTTGGCGTTCTTCAGCATTTTCTCCTGCTCGCCGCTGCCGCGGATCGCGTGCAGGGGGCCCTTCGCCACGGCGGTCAGTTTGCCGACCGCGCTTTGCAGCGTCTGGCCGCCGCCGCCGAGCTGCTTGATCCGGCGCTCGACCTGTTTGGCGTGGCTTTTGGTCTCTTTGAGGTGCTGTTGAAGCCGTTTTTTGTACGGCCCTTTGACGGTCATCGCGATGTGGGCCCCCAAGGCGGCCTCCAGTTCGCGCTCCTTGCCGTAAGCCTCGCTCAGGTACTGGACCAGCTTCGCGTCACGCTCGTTCATGTCCGCCATCGGGTGTTGCTCCTTCTCGCTCGTCGTCGATGCGTTCAGCTACCCAGCGGGGTTTACGTGAAACTGGGTAGCGACCGAAGATGAAGCTGGCGATCCTCGCAACCACCGCGCTGCTGACCGCCGGGCTCGCCGGTCCCGCTCCCCCGCCGCCGCCGATCAAGTCGTGGCCGATTCCCTTCGGGCCGCAGCGCAAGCACGAGATGGCGGCCTACTCGGCCCGCCACTACGGCGAACGAACCTGGCGCCTGCGGCACCCGCGCGTGATCGTCGAGCACATGGCACAGGCCGGCAGCGCCGCCGCCGTCCGCAACGCCTTCGCCCGCGACGTCCCCGACCCCGAGCTGCACGAGCTGCCCAACGTCTGCGCCCACTTCGTCGTCGCCAACTCGGGCCGGATTTACCGCCTCGTCAACCTCCGCACCCGCTGCCGTCACACGGTCGGCCTCAACTGGACCGCGATCGGGATCGAGCACGTCGGCTACGGCGACGGCGACGTGCTCGGCGACCGCCGCCAGCTCCGCACCTCGCTGCGGCTGACCCGCTGGCTGCGCTGCCGCTTCGCGATCCGGGTGCGCGACGTGATCGGCCACGCCGAGAGCCTCACCTCCCCCTACCACCGCGAGCGGGTCCGCGGCCTGCGGCGGCAGACCCACGGCGACTGGCGGCACGCCTCGATGCGGGCCTTCCGGCAGAAGCTGCGGCGGCTCGGCCCCTGCCGGGGCGACTAGACTGCGGCCGATGAGCGAGGACGCGATCGTGCACGGCTTCAAGGAGGGGGACAAGGTCTGGGTTCAGGACGGCGACGGCAACCGTCACCCAGGCATCTTCGTCGGCGACAACGAAGCCTCCGGCTGGTTCGGCGGCGGCCCCAGCGCCTACGTCGCCCACCCCGAGGCCCATCAGGCCGAGGTCGTCTCGGTCTTCCGCATCACCCCGCGCGACGAGTAGCGCCTGCGGTTGTCGATTTCCTCGCCCTTCGTTCGTCGCTGAGGTAGAAGGGCGGGACAGCCGCCCCCGACGACGGAGGACCAGATGCGCTTCATGATGCTGATGTACCCGCAGATCGAAGAGAGCGAGTGGGAGCCCAAGGGCGAGGCCTTCGAGGCCATGGGTCGCTACAACGACGAGCTGCAGAGGGCCGGGATGCTGCTTTCCCTCGACGGGCTGCGACCGCCCAGCGAGGGCGCCAGCGTCAGCTTCGACGCGGAGGGCAAGGCGACCGTGACCGACGGCCCCTTTGCCGAGACGAAGGAGGTCGTCGGCGGTTACTGGCTGATCCAGGCCCGCTCGGAGGAGGAGGCGCTGGAGTGGGCGAGCCGCGTCCCCGGGGAGAGCTGCCGGGTCGAGGTGCGGCGAATCTTCGAGATCGAGGACTTCCCGCAGGAGATTCGAGACGCCTACCAGGGCTCCTGAGGCAGCACCGGTGAGCGAGGCCACGCGCGCGGTCGAGGCGGTCTGGCGGATCGAGTCTGCCCGCCTGATCGCGGGCCTGGCGCGGATGGTCGGCGACGTCGGCCTCGCCGAGGACCTGGCGCAGGACGCGCTGGTGGCGGCGATGGAGAAATGGCCCGCCTCCGGCGTCCCCGACAACCCGGGCGCCTGGCTGATGGCGACGGCGAAGAACCGGGCGATCGACCGGATGCGACGCGAGAAGACCTACGAGCGCAAGCGCGAAGAGGTCGCCCACGACACCGGCGCCCTCTTCGCGATGGAGCGCTCCGACTTCGAGGCCGCCGCCGACGACGAGATCGGCGACGACCTGCTGGCGCTGATCTTCACCTGCTGCCACCCGCTGCTCTCGCGCGAGGCGCGGGTGGCGCTGACCCTGCGGTTGCTCGGCGGCCTGACGACGGGCGAGATCGCCCGTGCCTTCCTCAGCTCCGAGTCGACCGTCGCCCAGCGCCTGGTGCGGGCGAAGCGGACGCTGCGCGACGCCAAGGTCCCGTTCGAGGTGCCGCGCGGGACCGAGCTGGGCGAGCGCCTCGGCGCGGTCCTGGAAGTGATCTACCTCGTCTTCAACGAGGGCTACGCGGCGAGCGTCGGCGAGGACTGGGTGCGCCGGGACCTCTGCGAGGAAGCGCTGCGGCTGGGGCGGGTGCTCGCCGAGCTGGCGCCACAGGAGCCGGAGGTGCACGGGCTGGTGGCGCTGATGGAGGTCCAGGCCTCGCGGCTGGCCGCCCGCCGCGGCCCCGGGGGCGAGCCGGTGCTGCTGCTCGACCAGGACCGCGGCCGCTGGGACCCGCTGCTGATCGTGCGCGGGCAGCGGGCGCTGGAGCGAGCCGAAGCGCTGCCGGGGCCGCTCGGCCCCTACGGCCTACAGGCCGCGATCGCGGCCTGCCACGCCCGCGCTCTCCGGCCCGATGAGACCGACTGGGTCCGGATCGCCGCCCTCTACGACGCCCTCTCCCAAATCCAGCCCTCCCCGATCGTCGAGCTGAACCGGGCCGTAGCCCTGGGCATGGCCTTCGGCCCCGACGCCGGCCTCGAACTGCTGGACCAGATCAAGGACGAGCCCGCGCTCGCCAACTACCACCTGCTCCCCAGCGTCCGCGGCGACCTCCTCGAGAAAGCCGGGCGGACCGAGGAGGCAGCAGCGGAATTCGAACACGCGGCGACGCTGACGGAGAACGAGCGCGAGCGCGAGCTGCTGCTCAACCGCGCCCAGCGGCCAGGCGCTTGATGCCGTCCCGCTCCAACCGCAGCAGCTTCCAGTCGTCCAGTCGCCGCGCCCCCAGCCCCTCGTAGAAGTTGAGTGCCGGCTCGTTCCACTCCAGCGCCACCCAGTCGAGGCGGACGTGGCCGCGCTCCTGCGCCAGCCGGGCGAGGTGCTCCATTACCGCGAGGCCGATGCCGCCGCGGCGGTGCTCGGGCCGCACGTAGACGTCCTCGAGCCAGATCCCGGAGCGGCACTCGAAGGTCGAGAAGGTGGTGAAGAAGATCGCGTAGCCGACGGCTTCCCCGTCCGCGGTCTCCAGCAGCAGCGCCTCCGCCGCCCTCTGCTCGAACAGCGAACGCCGCAGCACCTCGGCGTCGCCGGCGACCTCCTCGGCCATTTTCTCGTAGGCGGCGAGCTCGAGGATCAGGTCGAAGAGCAGCTGCGCGTCCGCTTCGGTCGCGGGGCGGATCTCGATGTCGTTGGCGCTCGCCATTCGCGGCAGCCTAGAAGAGACGCGGCAGCACCTTGCTCTTGTAGACGTCGATCGCGCCGAGCGGATCGGCGCCAGAGTTGTTCATCAGCGCCACCGTCGTCGCCCCCATCTCTTCGACCTCGCGGATCCGTTCGGCGTGCACCTCGGGGTCGGCGGAGACGATCAGCGCCTCCTTCAGCTCCTCGTCGGAGACCTGGCGCTCGCCCTCCTCGTACATCGCCGCCGGGTCGTGCCAGTCGTCGCGGTAGAACTCTTTCGGCTGGCTGCCCTTCCAGACCCGGCAGCCCTCCAGCGCGGCGTCTTCGTCGGGCGCCCAGGAGAAGGCCGCCTGGAGGACGATCTCGCCCGGCTCGCGGCCGGCGTCCTCGGCGGCTCCCTTGTAGGCGTCGAGGACCTTCGGCACCGATTCCGGGTCGGCGAGGGTCCAGAGGCCGTCGCCCTGCCGTCCCGCGACCGCGGCCGCCTTCGGGCCGAAGGCGGAGACGTAGATCGGCGGCCGCCGGTTCTCGGGGCGGGAGTGGACAAAGGCGCGGTCGGTCGAGAAGTACTTGCCCGCGGCGCTGAGGCGCTCGCCGTCCCAGAGGGCGCGGATCATCTCCAGCGCCTCCTCCATCAGCTCGACCTTTTCGCCGGGGGTGGGCCAGTCGGCTCCCAGCGGCACCTCGTTCAGCGCCTCCCCCGAGCCGATGCCGAGGTAGGGCCGGCCGGGGAACATCAGCTCCATCGTCGCCCAGGCCTGGGCGATCAGGACCGGGTGGTAGCGCGGCCCCGGCGGCGTCACCGCGGTGCCGAAGGCGACCCGCTCGGTCGCCTGCGCCGCCGCCCCGAGCCAGACCCAGGCGTGGCCGGACTCGCCCGGTTCCCACCACGGCTGCAGGTGGTCGCTGCAGCCGATGCCGGCGAAGCCGGCGTCCTCGGCGGCGACGGCCTGCCGCAGCAGCTGCTCGGGCGGGAACTGCTCGTGGGCGCAGAGGTGGAGGTAGCGCATCGGCTTCGCCCGACGGCCCGGCCGCCCGACTACGCCTTGCCCTCGAACTCGTACTCGCGCAGGAAGCCCTCGAAGAGGCGGCGGTGGCCCTGCTCGTCGCGGAGGATCGCGATCACCATGTCCTGGGTGACCGGGTCGACCCCGTCGGTGACCTCGACGATCCGCGTGTAGTGCTCGATCGCGCCGCTCTCGGCCTTGATCACGCCACGGATCACGTGGACGACGTCGACCTGCTCGTCGGGCGGCTGCAGGAAGCTCTGCTCGGCGGCGAAGCCTTCGGAGCCGGGGACGACGCCGTAGAGCTCCTTGATCCGGGTGGCGAACGCTTTCGCGTGGCCGAGCTCCTCTTCGACGTCTTCGGCGAGGGACTCGCGGATCTCCTGGGCGCGGACGCCGTCGAGGTTGGTGGAAGCGGCGAGGTAGCTCATCACCGTCTCGATCTCCATCCAGTAGGCCTTGGTCAGCAGGGCGACGATCTCTTCCCGGGTGCCGGAGGCATCGCCGCTGAAGATCCCCTTGTCGAGGCTGCTCGTCTCCATCTCGTTCACTCTCCCTCTGGTCGTCTGGTCACTGGTGGAGCCTCCTGGCGGCTACCCCGGGGCGAGAGCGCGGAAACGCCCGCGGGCGGCGCTGGGACTAGGCTCCGGCGCATGGACACGATCGACTCTCTGCTCGAGAACAACGAAGCCTTCGCCGCCGGGCTTACGGAGCGGCACCTCGACGTCGAGCCGCAGCGCCGGCTGGCGATCGTCACCTGCATGGACTCGCGGCTGGACGTCTTCGCCGCCCTCGGCCTCGGCCACGGCGAGGCGCACGTGCTGCGCAACGCCGGCGGCGTCATCACCGACGACGTGATCCGCTCGCTGTCGATCTCCCAGCGCCGGCTGGGGACGCGTGAGGTGATGCTGATCCACCACAACGACTGCGGCATGCAGAAGATCACCGACGACGGCTTCCGGATGGAGCTGCAGGAGACGACCGGGGTCTCGCCGTCGTTCGCGATCGAGTCGTTCAAGGACGTCGAGGAGGACGTGCGGCAGTCGATCCGGCGCGTCCGCACCTCCCCCTTCCTGCCCCACCGCGACGTCGTGCGCGGCTTCGTCTACGACGTCGACACCCACCAGCTGCGCGAGGTCGAGGTCCCCGAGTAGTGGCGACCGTCGCCCCCCACGGCTCCTGGAGCTCGCCGATCGAGGCGGCGACGGTGGCGCGGGCGGGGCGACGGTTGGCGTTTCCGGCGATCGCCGCCGACGGCGCCGTCTGGTGGGCCGAGGGGCGGCCGGACGAGGGCGGCCGCGTGGTGCTGATGCGGCGGCCGCAGGGCGGCGAGCCCGAGGCGGTGACCCCGGCGGGGATCAACGTGCGGACGCGCGTCCACGAGTACGGCGGCGGCGCCTGGTGCCTGGTCGCGCCGGACCTCGTCGTCTTCGCCGACTTCTCCGACCAGCGCCTCTACCGCCAGCGGCTTGGCGAGGAGCCGGTGGCGATCTCCCCGGAGCCGTCGGAGCCGGGGGCGGTGCGCTACGCCGACATGCGGCCGACGCCGGACGGGAGCGCCGTCGTCTGCGTGCGCGAACGCGAGGCCGCGCCCGAACCCGTCAACGAGATCGTCCTCGTCGCCCTCGACGGCTCGGATGAGCCGCAGGTGCTCGCGGCCGGCCGGGACTTCTACTCGTTCCCGCGGGTCAGCCCCGACGGTGCCTGGCTCGCCTGGACCTGCTGGGACCACCCCAACATGCCCTGGGACGGGACCGAGCTCTGGGTCGCCCCGCTCGCCGACAGCGGCGAGGAGCGGCTCCTCGCCGGCGGCAGGGAGGAGTCGGTCTTCCAGCCCGAGTGGGGTCCCGACGGCCGCCTCCACTTCGTCTCCGATCGCGACGGCTGGTGGAATCTCTACCGCGCCGGCGAGCCCGAAGCGGAGCTGAGCGGCGAGGAGGGCCCGCTGGTCCAGCTGACCGACCAGCACGCCGACCACGCCCATCCCCAGTGGCTCTTCGGCGGCGCCACCTACGCCTTCCTCGAGGGCGGGGAGATCGCCTGCGTCCGCACCGACGGAGCCGAAGAACGCCTCGTCCTGCTGCGGCCGGAGGGCTGGGAACCGGCTGACCTCGGGCTTCCCTTCACCTCCTTCGGCTACCCCGCGCTCTCGGCGCGGGGCACCCGGGTCGCCTTCGCCGCCGCCAGCCCGGAGAGCGAGTCGGCGGTCGTCGTCTATGACGCCGAGCGGGGCGAGACCAAGGAGGTGCGGGGCTCGAGCGAGGACCCGATCGACCCCGCTTACGTCTCACGGCCCCGGCCGATCGAGTTTCCGACCGGCGAGGGCGAGGTCGCCTACGGCTTCTACTACCCGCCGGCGAACCCCGAGTTCGAGGCGCCGGCGGGAGAACTGCCGCCGCTGATCGTCGAGAGCCACGGCGGGCCCACCTCCCACGCCACCCCCGCCCTCGACCGGGAGTTCCTCTACTGGACCAGCCGCGGGATCGGCGTCGTCGACGTCAACTACCGGGGCAGCAGCGGCTACGGGCGCGAGTACCGCAACAAGCTGCGCGGCGCCTGGGGCGTCGTCGACAACGAGGACTGCCTGAACGCGGCGCTCCACCTGGCCGCGGAGGGGGAGGCCGACGGGGCGCGGCTGGCGATCCGCGGCGGCTCGGCCGGCGGCTACGCGACCCTCTGCGCGCTCACCTTCCACGACGGCTTCGCCGCCGGGGCGAGCTACTTCGGCGTCGCCGACGCCGAGGCGCTGGCCGAGGACACCCACAAGTTCGAGTCGCGCTACCTCGACCTCCTGATCGGCCCCTATCCCGAGCAGGCCGCGCTCTACCGCGAGCGCTCGCCGATCAACCACGTCGAGCGGCTGCAGGTGCCGGTGATCCTCTTCCAGGGCCTCGAGGACGAGGTCGTGCCGCCCAACCAGGCAGAGATGATGGCGGCGGCGCTGGAGCGCAACGGCGTCCCCTACGCCTACCTCCCCTTCGAGGGCGAGCAGCACGGCTTCCGCAAGGCGGAGACGAACATCCGCTGCCTCGAAGCCGAGCTCTACTTCTACGGCCGGATCATGGGCTTCGAGCCGGCGGGTGACCCCGAGCCGGTCGAGATCGTCGGCCTCTAGGCCCTCCTAACTGACGACGCAGTTCTTCGAGCCGCCTTCGGTTTCGCCTTTTTCCGGGAAGGAGTGGGCGAGGGCGTTGGCGATCAGTTGGGCGCGGGCGGCGTAGCCGGGCGAGGTGAAGTGGATGCCGTCTTCGATGAACCAGTCGTCTTTGACGTCGGCGGCCCAGTCGTAGACGCGCATGTTCGGGTAGGAGGCACAGGCGGCGACCAGTTCCTCGTCCCACTTCTCCATGTTGCCCTTCGAGTAGGGGTCGCCGGCTTCGACCAGCGAGCGGACGTTGACCCAGAGCACCGGCTCGTCGCCGATGATCGCCATCATTTTTTCGATCCGTTCGCGCTCGGTGACGGTCGAGCCGGCGGCGACGTTGGCCGCCTCGTTGGTGCCGAGGGCGAGCACCCAGCAACCTTTGAAGCCTTCGGCCTTCCAGGCGGCGGCGACTTCCTGGGCATTGGGGTTGCCTTCGAAGCGCTCTTCGATCGAGGTCGCGCCCGTCACCTCCATGTGGACTTCTTTGGCGCCGACTTCTTCGTAGCGGGCGGGTATCCGCTGCGCTTCGATCGGCAGGTATTCGGCGTCGTCGAGCCCCTCGGAGGTGGAGTCGCCGATGTGGACGACGGCTTTGCAGGACGATTTGGTCGAGTCTTCGGCTTGGGCCTTGGTCAGCGGCGGCGGCTTCGTCGTCCCCTCGGCCCGGGCCTGCTCGACCCTGACGTTGTTGCCTTCGGCCGAGGTCGAGTTGAGGCCGGCCATCCCGGCGGCGGCGACGACGAGGACGACACCGAGGCCGACGATCGCGACCCGCATCCCCGGCGCGAAGCTCTCCCATTTCCAGCCGACGGCGCGGCGGCGGGCAAAGAAGCGGCCGATCGCGCCGTGGCGGATCGGCTCCTCGACGAAGCGCCAGGAGAGGGCGGCGATGGCGAAGATCGCGGCCACCTGGAGCAGCGCCCGGAGCAGGCTGTCGTCGTGGATCCCCTGCGGGGTGGTGAGGACGATCACCGGGGTCTGCCAGAGGTAGATGCCGTAGGAGCGGACGCCGACCCAGCGCAGCGGCCGCACCCCCAGCCAGGCGCCGAGGCGACAGGCCGGGTGGGTGAGCGGCATCAGCGCCATCACCGTCGCCAGCGAGAGGATCACGAAGCCGCCGCGGTAGAGGAAGGGCGAGAGTTCGCCGACCTGCCAGATCATGATCGCGATGATCAGGAGCCCGGCGGCGCCGACGGCGTCGAGCGTGTTGCGCGCCTGCGGCGCGATCCGGCGGCTCAGTTTGCGGCTCGGCCAGACCATCGCCAGGGCGGCGCCGAAGAGCAGCGCGGCGGCGCGGGTGTCGGTGCCGAAGTAGAGGCGCGAGGGGTCGAAGCTGGGTTCGTAGAGGACCGCCATCAGGATCGAGGAGGCGATCGCGCCGGCGACCGCCAGCAGCGCCAGCCGCGGGCGCACCCCGGAGGGCAGCGGCCGCTCGTGGACGAGCTTGACCCCGATCAGGAGCAGGAACGGCCAGAGGATGTAGAACTGCTCCTCGACCGAGAGCGACCAGAGGTGGTCGAGCGGGCCTTCGGCTTCGAAGCGGGCGAAGTAGGAGGCTTCGGCGAAGATCTGCTGCCAGTTGTTGACGTAGAAGACCGCCGAGACGACCCCCTTGCGGAACTCGTCCGGCTGGGCGGGGCCGAAGATCGTCACCCAGGCGACGACGATCGCCAGCATCAGGAAGAGCGCCGGCAGCAGGCGGCGGGCGCGGGCGAGCCAGAAGGCGGTGAGCTTGATCCGGCCGCGGGCGTTCAGCTGCCCCAGCAGGATGTCGGTGATCAGGTAGCCGCTGAGGGTGAAGAAGACGCCGACCCCGAGCATGCCGCCGGGGGCCCAGTCGAAGCCGAGGTGGAAGAGGACGACGGCGAGAACGGCTATCGCTCGCAGCCCGTCCAGCCCAGGCATGTAGCGCTGGTTGCGCTTGACGGGTTCCGGCATCGGTGGCCCGCATGCTACGGATCGGCGCTGATAGCTTTCGCCGCCGTGAGCCCCGTCCGCGCCCCCCGCCGCCGCATCTCTGCCGCTTTTGCGGCGACCCTGATCGCGGTGGTGGCGATCTTGTCACTCGGGGTCGGCTCCGCGGCTGCCGCGACCTGCCCCAACTTCAAAGTGCTCCATGACGACCGCATCGGCGTGGCCGATCTGCCGGCCGGCAACTACACGCTCGCCACCGATGGCAACCTCAGCTGCCAGGCTGCCTCAAAGCTCTTCGCCCGCTTCCTCCAGGACTGGGACGGCAACCTGCCGAAGCCCTGGCTGGTGGTCTCCCATGGGACCGGCAAAGCCTCGTTCGCGCGCCGGGGCTTGCCCGCCATCTCCGTCGAGCGCATCAGCAGCGGAGACCACGCCGGTGGCAACCCCGAACTCGGCAAGCTCTGCCCCGGCACCTTCACCGTCAACGCCGGCTCCGACGTCGGCCCCCTCTACTTCGCCAAGGGCGAGTACCTCCTCTATATCCCGAGCCGCTCGGCGATCAGCTGCCGCCGCGCCTCGATCCTCTTCACCAGGTTCCTCGCCTCGCCCGGCGGTCAGCTGCCGGACCCGTGGCGAGTGATGACCCAGACCGCGACCTTCTACAAGCCGGCGCATCCGCAGCGCTCCGCCTTCCGGGTCGAGCCGGAGGCCGGCGTCTCCTAAGCGGCAGCGTCGGCACGACCTGCCCCAGCCTCCTTACTTGCTGGGTAGGGAGGCTGGGGCAGGTCGTGTGAGCAGCATCCGCAGGTCGGCCGCGATGGCGGCTGGTTCGTCATCGAGCTGGTTCCAGGTGAGATGGGTGACGGTGAAGCCGTGGACGTGGAGGATGCGGTCGCGGGCGCGGTCCTCGCGAAAAGCGGAGCGGGTCTTGTGAGCCTGCCAGCCGTCGAGCTCGACGATCTGGTCCGTCCCCTGCCAGTGGCAGTCCACTTGGAAACGTTTGTCTTCCAGGACGATCCAGTCGTTGAAGTGGGGTAGCGGCAGACGGTGTCGGCGCAGGTAGGGGGCAAATCGTTCCTCCAAGGGGTTTTTAAGTTCACCAACCGGTTCGTCCTTCAAGCCTTCGAGGACGGCCACGACCTTGCGGATGCCCCTGCGACCCCGGTAGCGCTCGACCAGGTCCCAGAGCGAGAGGCGGTCATGAAGCTCCTTGAATTCGGCCTCCCGCAACAGCGCCTTGACGACGTTCAGCGGCTCGGTGGCAGCAAGGTCGAAGATCGTGCGAGGCATGGTGGTGACCGGGATCCCGTCCCGGGTCGTGACCTCGTCGGGCGGCAGCGCTTTGTAGTGGCGCCTGATCCCCTGCCAGGAGCGGCTCCTGCGGGGACAGGTGACGTCGATGATGGTGCGGGAACTGGGGCGGATGCCCCAGAGCGCCGCGGCGGAGTGATGGCTCAAGACCGCGTCGGGCCCCGACGCGAGCACCGCAGCCATCCAGCGCCCCTCCCTCTGGATCAGCCCGTGGCCTACGAGGTAGACGCCGGTGTGTAGCCGGTGCAGGCGTCCGGCCTGACAGCGAGCCGCGATCGCCCCCCTCCCGAACCCGGCCTCCCCTAACTGCCCTCGAGAAACTACCCCGTGCTGGCGCTCGGCGATCCCGGCCAGCCAGCGGTCGTCATCGCGAGTCCGCGAGAAGGCGTCCTCAGGATGACTTCTCGCGGACTCGGCGGGCATCTCGCCAGGGTGGCGGGTGGCGATTCAAATTTGGTGCGCGGTTTGCGCCGGCTTTGCGCCCGGTGGCGGTTGGAAGCGTGACTTTTCCTTCGGTTCATCCTGAGGCGCCCTCGGGTACCTGGCCCACATGCCGACCGCCACCCGACGCGGCCGCCTGCGCATCGCCGATTGCGCCGGGCCGGGGATCAAACGCGTCCGCCGCGGTCGCGGCTTCTCCTTCGAGGACGCCTGCGGCGAGTCGATTACCGACGAGGAAACGTTGGAGCGGATTCGGGCACTCGCCATCCCCCCGGCCTGGAAGGAGGTCTGGGTCTGCCCCGACCCCTTCGGCCACATCCAGGCGACCGGCTATGACGAAGCCGGGCGCAAGCAGTACCTCTACCACCAGCGCTGGCAGCAGCGACAGGCGGAACGGAAGTTCGAGCTGGTGCGCGAGTTCGCGACCGCGCTGCCGAAGCTGCGCCGCGCCGTCACCGCCGACCTGCGGCGCCAGGGGATGCCGCGGGAGCGGGCGCTGGCCTGTGCGATCCGGCTCCTCGACCTCGGCTTCTTCCGCGTCGGCAGCGAGGTCTACGCCGAAGAAAACGAAAGCTTCGGCCTCGCCACCGTGCGCCGCGAGCACGTGACCGTCAGGCCCAACGAGGTCGTCTTCGACTTCCCCGCCAAGAGCGGCCAGCGGCGGATTCAATCGATCCGCGACGCCGCCGCCCGCCGCGCGCTGGAGGCGATGTACCGGCGCCGCAGCGGCCCCGAGGACCTGCTCGCCTACCGCGCCGGCGGCGAATGGGTCGACGTCCGCTCCGACGAGATCAACGAGTACATCCACGCCAAGATCGGCGACGAGTTCTCGGCCAAGGACTTCCGCACCTGGCACGGGACCGTGCTGGCGGCGGTGGCACTGGCTGGCGAGGAGCCGCCCCACTCGGAGGCGGCGGCGAAGCGGACGATCGCCGGCGCCGTCAAGCAGGTCTCCGAGGCGCTCGGCAACACCCCGGCCGTCTGCCGCGCCTCCTACATCGACCCCCGCGTGCTCGACCGCTACCGCGACGGCTCGACGATCCGCCCCGCGAGCGCCGGCAACGGCCGCCTCAGCGCAAAGCAGCGGCTGAAGATCGAGCGGGAAGTGCTCGACCTCGTCTCCTGAAGGCGAGGCAGCCTCCTCCGCCCGTTTCGCCGCCGCCGTCCGCGGGGAGCAATGGGTTATCGAATAGCTAGGGAAGGCAACCAGGATGAGCACGCAGCAACGACGGCCGTTCGCGGTCGTAACCGGCGCCTCGAGCGGGATCGGGTTCGAGCTCGCCAAGGTCTTCGCGGAAGAGGGATTCGACCTCCTCGTCACCGCCGAGGACGCGGAGATCGAGCAGGCCCAGCGGGAGCTGAACCAGCTCACCGCCAGCGTCGAGTGCACCCGCCTCGACCTCTCCCGGGAGGAGGAGGTCGTCCGCCTCCACGAGCGGATCGAGGCGACGGCGCGGCCGGTCGACGTCCTCGTCCTCAACGCCGGGATCGGCGCCGGAGGCGATTTCGCCCGCGAAACCGAGCTGCGCAAGGAGCTGCGGCTGATCGACCTCAACGTCCGCTCCACCGTCCAACTCTGCAAGCTGGTGGTGCGCAACATGGTCGGCCGCAACCAGGGCCGCATCCTCTTCACCTCCTCGATCGCCTCGACGATGCCGGGCGCCTACCAGGCCGTCTACAACGCCTCCAAGTCCTTCGTCCAGTCCTTCGCGCCGGCGCTCCGCAACGAGCTCAAGGACACCGGCGTCACCGTCACCTCGCTGATGCCGGGCCCGACCGAGACCGAGTTCTTCGAGCGCGCCGAGATGCTCGAGACGCCGGTCGGCGAAGTAGAGAAGGACGACCCGGCTGAAGTCGCCCGCCAGGGCTATGACGCGCTGATGGCCGGCAGGGAAAAGGTCGTCGGCGGCAGCTTCAAGAACAAAGCGCAGACGGTCCTCGGCAAGGTCGTCCCCGACTCGGTCAAGGCCGAGATGCACCGCAAAATGGCCCAGCCGGCGAGCGCCGGAGAGAAGGAGGAACGATGAAGGCAGCCGTCTGGCATGGCCCCCGCGACGTCCGCGTCGACGAGGTCGAGGACCCGAAGATCGAGCAGGCAACCGACGCCGTGATCAGGATCACCTCCTCGGCGATCTGCGGCTCCGACCTCCACCTCTACGAGATCCTCTCGCCGTTCATGACCGAGGGCGACATCCTCGGCCACGAGCCGATGGGGATCGTCGAGGAGGTCGGCCCCGAGGTGACCCACATCGCCCCCGGCGACCGCGTCGTCATCCCCTTCAACATCTCCTGCGGGCACTGCTGGATGTGCGACCGCCAGCTCTTCGCCCAGTGCGAGACGACCCAGAACCGGGAGGAAGAAAAAGGCGCCTCGCTGCTCGGCTACACCAAGATGTACGGCCAGGTGCCCGGCGGCCAGGCCGAGTACCTGCGGGTGCCGCAGGCCCACTTCGGGCCGATCAAGGTCCCCGAGGGCCCGCCCGACGACCGCTTCCTCTACCTCTCCGACGTGCTGCCGACCTCCTGGCAGGCGGTCGAGTACGCGGCGATCCCGGAGGGTGGCTCGGTCGCCGTCTTCGGCCTCGGCCCGATCGGGCAGATGACCGCCCGCATCGCTGCCCACAAAGGGGCGCGGGTGATCGGCGTCGACATCGTCCCCGAGCGCCTCGAGCTGGCGCGGAAGCACGGCGTCGAGACGCTCGACCTCGAAGAACACGACGACATCTCGGACACGATCCGCGAGATGACCGAGGGCCGCGGCACCGACGGCGCGATCGACGCGGTCGGGATGGAGGCCCACGGCGCCCCGGTCGGCGAGCTCGCCCAGAAAGCCGCCGGCCTGCTCCCCGACGCCGTCGCCGAGAAGCTGATCGAAAAGGCGGCGATCGACCGCATGTCCGCCCTCTACCAGTGCTTCGACACGGTCCGCCGCGGCGGCACCGTCTCGATCAGCGGCGTCTACGGCGGCATGGTCGACCCGATCCCGATGTTCCAGCTCTTCGACAAGGGCGTGCAGCTGCGGATGGGCCAGGCCCACGTGAAGAAATGGGTCGACGAGATCCTGCCGCTGGTGACCGACGAGGCCGACCCGCTCGGGACCGAGGACCTCGCCTCCCACAAGATCGGCATCGACGAGGTCCCCGAGGCCTACGAGAAGTTCCAGAAGAAGGAAGACGGCGCGATCAAGTTCGTGATCCAGCCGTGACCCGGAGGTGAGCGGGATGAGGGTGGTCGTCACCGGAGCGAGCGGCAACGTCGGCACCAGCGTGCTGGAGGCGCTCGCCGAGGAGCCGCAGGTGGACGAGATCGTCGGCCTCGCCCGCCGCGTGCCCGCGGTCGAGATGGCGAAGGTGCGCTGGGTCGGCGCCGACGTCACCGCGGACAACCTGGTGCCGATCTTTTCCGGCGCCGACGCCGTCGTCCACCTCGCCTGGGCGATCCAGCCGAGCCGCGACGAAGCGACGACGGAGCGGATCAACGTCGAGGGGACGCGGCGCGTCCTCGACGCGGTGGCGCGGGCCGGCGTCGAGGCGGTCGTCCACGCCTCCTCGGTCGGCGCCTACAGCCCCGGCCCGAAGGAACGGCGGGTCGACGAGTCCTGGCCGGTCGACGGCATCCCCACCTCCTTCTACTCGCGCCACAAGGCGGCGGCGGAAACGCTGCTGGACGCCTTCGAACGGCGCGAGCCCGAGGTGCGGGTCGTCCGCCTGCGTCCCGGCCTGATCTTCAAGTCCGAGGCCGCGAGCGAGATCCGCCGCCTCTTCGCCGGCCCCTTCCTCCCCGGCTTCCTGGTCCGCAAGCAGCTGGTGCCGCTGATCCCGCGGGTGCCGCGCCTGCGCTTCCAGGCGGTCCACTCGCGCGACGTCGGCGAGGCCTACCGCCAGGCGGTCGTGCGCGACGTCCACGGCGCCTTCAACATCGCCGCCGAGCCGGAGATCGGGGTCGAGGAGCTCTGCGAGCTCTTCGGCGCCCGCAGCTTCCCGCTGCCGGCGCGGGCGCTCCGCGCCGCCGCCGAGGTGAGCTGGAAGCTGCGCCTGCAGCCCTCCTCCCCCGGCTGGATCGACCTCGCGCTCGGAGTGCCGGCGATGGACACGAGCCGGGCCCGCGAGCAGCTCGGCTGGGAGCCGAAGGCGAGCTCACTGGAAGCGCTCGACGACCTCCTGCGGGGAATCCGCAACGCGGAGGGCGCGCCGACGCCGCCGCTGGAGCCGACCGCCGGCGGGCCGCTGCGCGCCCGCGAGATCGCCGCCGGGGTCGGCCGGAAACAGGGCGTCTGAAAGCCCGCCCATTTTTCCCTAATTTCGGGGATGAGTCTCGGTTTCTGCGTCGAAATGCAGGGGTATCGATTGCCCATGGCACGTTCGGACGTCAAATCTGTTCCAAAACCAGGCGAGGTCTGGCTGAGCTGCCCGCCTTACCTGCTGATGGCCCGGATCGTCGAGGTCGACCTCGCCTCCGAGCCACCGGTGGTCAGCTACGAGCTCCACGACGACGACGGCTCGCTCCTACAGGCGGTCGAGCACGCCACACTCGACTACGGCTGGTGGCGGGCCTTCCAGCGCCTCCAGCCCCGCTTCGGCTGAGCTGAGGCCCTACTCGGCCGCGCCTTCGGCCACAGCGGCAAGGGCCTCCTCGGCGCTGTCGAAGACGAGGCCGTTGCCGGTGAGGCCGGTCATCGAGAGCACGCGCAGGACCTGAGCGGTCGGCGCATAGACCGCGAGGCGGTTCCCCTCGCCCTCCATCCGGCTGTGGGCGCGCAGGATCACGGCGATGCCGGAGGAGTCGATGAACTCGCAGCGCTCGAGCCCGACCAGCACGCGGCTGCACTCGGCGATGGCGTTGGTCAAGACCTCGTCCAGCCGCCCCGCGACGGCGAGGTCGAGCTCCCCTTCGATCTGGACGTCCCTGCAGCCGGGCTGCAGGTCTCGCTCGGTGACTTTAAAACGCTGCATGAAAGCCGAATCCCGTGCCTCTGTATCGCAAGTAATGCCTCGACGTGAGGCTCCCAGACATCCGCCCGATCCTAGCCTAAGCTCGCAGCGGTGTCCGCCCGCCGCGCCCTGCCGCAACCCGAGCAGATCGTCGCCGCGATCGTCGATCTCGCCGACGACGGCTTCTGCCGTCGCGGCGAGCTGGCGCAGCGCTTCCCCGGAATCGGCGCGCGAGACCTCGGCCGGGCGCTGCGGCGGGCGATCGCGCTCGGCCTCGTGATCGAGCGGCGCGGGCCCGACGGCGCCTCCCATCTCGCGCTCAGCAGCGAGGGTTGGAACCTGCGCCGCAGCGGGTAGCGGAGGCCGATGAGCCCTTCTCTCGAGGACGCGCCCGCCGCGGTCGCCGGCTACGCCGAGCCGCGGAAACGGCCGCCGTTCGGCCCCTACCTCGCCTTCATGAGCATCTTCGGCGCGCTGGTCAGCGCCGCCCTGCTCGTCGCCAGGCACCAGGGGCGCGAGCTGCCGGCGCGGGTCTCCCCCGGCGAGCTGATGCTGGTCGGCACCGCCTCCCACAAACTCAGCCGGCTCCTCTCCAAGGACAAGGTGACGAGCCCGCTGCGCGCCCCGTTCACCGAACTCGAAGGCAAGGGCGGGCCGGCGGAACTGGAGGAGAGCTCCCGCGGCACCGGCCTGCAGAAGGCGATCGGCGAGCTGCTGATCTGCCCCTACTGCCTCGGCCTCTGGGTGGTCGCGGCGTTCTCGGTCGGGCTCCTCTTCGCCCCCCGCGTCACCCGCTTCGTCGCCTCGCTCTTCTCGGCGCTGACGATCTCGGATTTCTTCCAGATCGCCTACAAGGCCGCCGAGGAGAAGGGGCTCGGCTAGGCCCGGCGTGCCGCGCCCGCTGGAGGAGGCGGTGGTGGCGATCACCGGCGCCTCGAGCGGGATCGGGCGGGCGGCGGCGCTGCGGCTCGCCCAGCGCGGCGCCGCGCTGGCCCTCTGCGCGCGATCGGAGCAGCCGCTGGGCGAGGTCGCCGCCGAGTGCGAAGCGGCCGGGGCCGAGGTCCTGCACCGGCCCCTCGACGTCTCCGACGAGGAGGCGGTCGAGGCCCTCGCGGCCGCGACCGTCGAGCGCTTCGGCCGCCTCGACGTCTGGGTCAACAACGCCGGCACGATCGCCTACGGCCCCTTCGAGGAGATCCCGTCCGCGGTCTTCCGCCAGATCATCGAGACCAACCTGATGGGGCAGGTCCACGGGGCGCGGGCGGCGCTGAAGCGGTTTCGCGATCAGGGCGGGGGCGTGCTGATCAACATGTCCTCGGTCTGGGGCCGGGTCAGCACCCCGCAGGTGACGCCCTACATCGTCAGCAAGAACGCCGTCCGCGCCTTCTCCGAATGCCTCGCCGGCGAACTCGTCGACGAGGAGGGGATCCACGTCGCGACGATCGTGCCGCAGGCCGTCGACACGCCGATCTTCGAGCACGCCGGTAACTACACGGGACACCAGGTGCGACCGATCCCGCCGGTCCTCGACGTCGAAGCGGTGGCCCGCGGCATCGAGCTCTGCGCCGAGAATCCGAAGCGCGAAGTCAACTACGGGCAGGCCGGCCGCGCCCTCGAGATCCTGCACGCGGCGGCGCCGCCGCTCTACCGCCGCCTCGCCCACGGCGCCTTCCTCAGCGGCTCCTTCGGCAGCGTCGCGGCCGCCCCGGCGCCCGGCAACGTGCTCGCGAGCCGAGACCCGCACGCCGCCGAGGGCGGCTGGCGGACGCGCCGCCGGCGCACGCTGCGGCGGGCCTTCCTCGCCGCCGCCCTCGCCGGCCTCCGCGGGCTGTTCAGCAGGAAGACCTGACGGATGATCGAAGAACCCCTGCTCCCAGCCGCTTGATCGCCCTCCTCTCCGACACCCATATGCCGAAGGGGCGGCGGGCCCTGCCGGAGGCGTGCGTGGAGCGGATTCGCGCGGCCGAGGCGCTGATCCACGCCGGCGACTTCTCCGCCGCCTCGGTGCTGGCCGACCTGCGGGAGCTCTGCCCGGTGGTGCTAGCGGTCCACGGCAACGTCGACGACGCCGAGCTGCGCCGCGAGCTGCCCGAGGCCCTGGAGGTGGAAATCGCCGGCCGCACCGTCGCCGTCCTCCACGACGCCGGCCCGGCGAAGGGCCGCCTCGCCCGCCTGCGTGCCCGCTTCCCCGAGGCCGACGCAGTCGTCTTCGGCCACAGCCACCTGCCCCTGCACGAGGAGGAGGGCGGCTTCCAGATCTTCAACCCCGGCAGCCCGACCGAGCGCCGCCGCGCCCCCCGTCCCTCGCTCGGCCTCCTCCACCCCACCGCCTCCGGCCTGCGCTTCGAACACGTCTGGCTCGGGTAGGGAAACCGCAACTGCCAACCCCCGAACGGAGGAGGATGACGATGGCCGAGTTGACGACGTTGGAGGAGAAGCTCGCCGAGGTGCTCGGGCTGGCCCAGGCCGCCCAGAAAGCGACCGAGAAGGTCGAGGGCCTCGTCGACGACGACAGCGTCGCCTCGAAACTGCGCCAGATGCGCGAGGAGGCGGAGGAGACCGAGCGCCGCTGCACCGAGGCGGCGGACAGCCGTAACGGCAAGAAGACGGCGATCCTCGACAAGGCGCAGGAAACCAAAGGCGAGGCCACCGAGATGATGGATACCTACCTCGGCGACGACGCCGACGGCCTCGACGGCTTCGAGTTCATGACGATGGCCGAGGCGGGCGAGGTCGGCCACTGGGCGGTGCTGCAGAAGCTGAACGAGCAGGCCGGCGAGGACGAGATCGCCGAGCTGACCGGGTGGGCGCTGCCGATCCAGGAACGGCACTTCAGCGAGACCAAGGAGTGCGCCCTGCAGCTGGCTGGCGCGAAAGACCCCTACGAGGAGGCATAGCCGCGGCGATGGCCACGAAAGCTGACCACGGTCGCTACCTGGCCATCTACCTCAACGACCACCTGGCGGGGGCCGCGCTCGGAGTCGAGCTGGCCCGCCGCCTGCGGTCGAGCAACCGCGGCGACGCCGAGTTCGGCGAGCCGCTGGCGCGGATCTGCACCGAGATCGAAGCCGACCGGGAGACGCTGGTGCGGCTGACGGACCGGCTCGAGATCAAGCGCGACCCGGTCAAACCGGCGCTGGCCCGCCTCGCCGAGCGGCTCGGCCGGCTGAAGCCGAACGGCCAGCTGCGCGGCTATTCCCCGCTCAGCCGCGTGCTCGAGCTCGAGGTCCTCTCCTCCGGGATCGGCGGCAAGGTGCAGCTCTGGAACGGGCTCGAGGAGAGCTTCGGCGACTCCCTCGACGGCTTCGACTTCCACGCCCTCGCCGAGCGCGCCGACCGCCAGGGGCAGGAGGTCGAGGACCTGCACCTGGCGGCGGTCAAGCGGATGCTGCCGCGGCGCCCCTAGCTAGGCGACGCTGATCGAGACCGGCCACTGGTCGGCGACCGATTTCGCGGCTGCCTTCTCCTCGCCGAGAATCGCCTCGGCGAGGTCGACCGTCTCCCGGTCGCCGGCGCGGCGGGCGACCCGCAGCAGCAGCTCGTAGGCGGCGATCTCGAGGTTCTCGACCGCGTAGGCGAAGCCGGCGAGCTTGGCGGGCGTGTCCGGCTGGGCGGCGAAGAAGACTCCCCAGTTGAGGGCACCGAGCCGCAGCGCGGCGTCCTTTAAGCCGGACGGAGTGGCGCCGCGCTCGTCGAGGCGGCGCTCGATCTTCTCCAGGTGCCCTTCGGTCTCGCCCAGGTGGCTGTCCAGGGCGGAGCGGAGCGCCTCCGGCACGTCCAGATCGGTGCCTTTCTCCAGCAGCTTCTTCGACTGCCCCTCGAGGGCGTGGACGTCGGCCAGGTAGGTGTTCAACTGCTCGCCGAGGTCGTCGGGGTCGACCTTGGCGAGGGCCTGCTCGACGGCGTCGTCCCAGCGCTCGGCGATCCGGCCCGCCATCTCACGCTCCTCGTCGGCGATCGCCTCGGCCATCGCGGCGGTCGCCTCGTCGCCGGCTTCGCGGGCGGCGATCGCCAGCAGCTCGTAGGCGGCCACCTCCATGTGCTCGTAGGAAAACGCGTGCATCGCCAGCTTGCCCGGGGTGTCGGGCTGCGAGCGGGCGAAGAGGACCATCCCGAAGCCCCCGGCCGCGCCGGCGACGTCCTTCAGCTTCGAGGGAGACGCCTCATGCGCCTCGAGGCGCTCGCGGACGCGCCGCTCCTGGGATTCGGTCTCGCCGAGGTGGCGCTGGAAGGCGTCGGCGAGCGGTCCCTCGACCAGATCGGGGGCGCGGCGCATCTGCACGGCGGCCTGTTCCTCGATCGAGTGGACGTCGGTCAGGTACTTGACGAGCTGAGTCTGCGGATCGTTGTCTGGCATGCCCGCCAGCTACCCGCGGCGGGCCGGGCTCACGCCTCAGGCGCAGACGCCCTCGCGCGCCCGCGCGTGCAGGCGCACCGTGGTCCCGCGCTCCCCGGAGCGAATCCGGACCAGGTCGCAGAGCTGGTTGGCGAGCCAGAGCCCCCGGCCCCCCTCCTGCGAGATGCCGGGACGCAGCCGTCCCACCAGGGGCTCCTCGATGCGGCCTCGGTCCTCGACCTCGGCCAAGAGGCTGCCGCCCTCCCGCCACAGGCGCAGCGTGCCGCTGCCGCCGCCGTGCGTGACGCTGTTCGCGGCCAGCTCGCTGGCGGCGGTGACGAAATCGGCGACGCCGAGGGGGGCCAAGCCCGCCCGTTCGGCAGCCGCGGTGACCCGCTTGCGAACTTCCGCCAGCCCGGCCATGTCGAAGACGATGCTCTCGGGCGCTGCCGCCGGCGGCGGCAGCTCCCCCGCGAAGCAGTCCCGGGCCGGGTCGAAGAAGGAGCTCTCCGTGGTGGTTCCGTCGCGGACCACATGGCTGTGGGAGGAAGCGACCTTCTCCAGCACTCCGTCGTCCAGCGAGGCGGCGTCGTATGGGCAGAGCAAAGACCACGCGGGCTGGGGGGCAAAGGCGAGGTTGAGAAGCGCCTCGTGCCGCTGGCACTCCTCGAGGGCGGCCGGCCCGCGAGCCGCCCAGACGGGTTCGCCGACACCCCGCACCGATCGCCCTCCGCACTCGTCGACGAAGTCCCGCCAGAAGGGGATGATCCAGGCCGGGTTGCGGCCCAGATCGCGCATGTCGACGAAGCGAACGCGCCTGCTCTCCTCCCCCAGCTCGGCCTTGAGCAACTCCGTCTGAGTCTTGCCGACCGCGACCAGAGCCGGTTCGCCGGCCTCGATCGCTACCCGCAGGAAGGGGACCGTTCCGGCCAGGTACTCCTCGGCACCGTCGTAGATCAGAGCCTCGTGTTGAAAACCGGTGTGTTTCATCTGTTTCCGCTCTGCACCCGTCTTCCCGCTCGATCGGCGATCAAACGGGGTTTTGCTCACACAAGGAATGGGTAATCGGACAACCGGCACGACGGTCACAGCGCTGGTCGTGTCGGGAGAAAACCGCTCACTTCTCACGGCGAGCAGCACGGAGATTGGGAGAGGCACCGAGACCACCCCAATTTCAAGTCGGAGGAGCAGATGAACGCCCCGTCAGGACCCCCCAGCAACGAGGACGACGGCACGGCCCGGAACGAGGTCCGCAAACCGGAGATCGGCCCCGCCCACAAGCGCGACAAGCTTCTGCAGCGGGTGCGCGCGGCGCGGAAGCGGCTAGCGCCGGCTCCCAGCACGGTGGCGCGACTGCGCTGAGCGGCGCAGCTGCCGCTCGGAGTGGGCGGCGACCGGAATCACCGAGTCGCCGTAGCGGACGCCGCCGAAGCGCAGGCGCTGCGCCAACGCCAACCAGGCGCAGACCGCCCGCTCGAGCACCCAGAGCGGCGCCAGCAGCGACGAGGTGACGGGGAAGACGGCGGTGCCGCCGGCTCGGCGGCGCCCCACCTCGGCCGCGGCGATCGCGAGCGCCGCCGCCGCCGGCACCAGCCGAGGACGGCGCGCCAGCAGCGGAAGCAGCGTCAGCCATAGCGCCATCCGTCCCGGCAGCGCGAAGTCGTCGTAGGCCTGGCGGGTGCGCTGGCCCCAGAAGTGCGACGCCGACGGCGGCACCCTGGCGACGTAGAGGTCGAGCGGCGCGACCGTGCTGCCGCCGTGGGCGCGGACGGTGCGGATCAGCTCCAGGTTCTCGAAGAGGACGTCGCCGTCGTAGAGGCCCATCGCCAGCATCCGCGAGCGCCGCACGGCCAGCGTCCCCGGATAGTCGCGGCCGAGGCTGCGGTTGAGCAGCGTCCGCGCCGTGTCCCAGCGCGCGTGCCAGGGCAGCCGGTCGAAGTAGTTCTGCGGCCGGACCAGGTCGTGGCGGTCGAGCAGCCGCGCCGCCCGCCGCAGCGCCTCGGGGCCGTAGCGGACGTCGTCGTCGGCGATCACCAGGCGCTCGCAGGAAGCGAGGCGCACTCCCGTGCGGACGCCGGAGACCTTCCCCATCAGCCAGCGCTCCCCGGGGTCCGGCGGCACGTGGGTCGCGACCGCGCCCCAGGCCTCGGCGTTGGCCGCGAAGACGGCGGTCGGCGAGCCGTCGACGACAATCACCTCGGCACAACAGGGCGCGATCGCCGCCAGGTAGGCGGCCAGCTCCTGCCGCCCCACGCCGTCGTGCCAGCGGACCGGCACCACGTAGGAGAGCCGCGGCGGTCGACTCACGCCAGGACGGGGACGACGGGAGCGCGCAGCGACGTCTCCCCTCCCTCCCAGGCGTCCATCAGGTGGCTCGCCCAGCGCGCGTCGACCTGCAGCAGCGCCCGCGCGCCGAAGAGGATGTCGGCCGCGACCTCGGGCTCGTCGGCGGCCAAGCCGCCGGCCAGATCCCAGGCGGCGATGTTCTCGTGCACGGCGTCGGCCTCGACGTGCTCGTCGTAGAAGTGGGTCACCTCGCGGTCGAAGCCGAGCCGGCGCAGGGCGTTGCCGTAGCGGCGGTTGGGGATCGAGGAGGTCATCTCGAAAGCGGCGAGGTGGCCGACCGCGGCACCGCGGCGCCGCCGGTGCAGGCCGAAGCCGGTGTTGAGGTTGACGGTCGCCAGCGTCACCCCCGGCAGGCGGTCGAGGTAGGCGCCGTACTCCGGGTTCAGGCCGAGGCCCGCCATCGTCTTCGCGAACAGGACCGAGTGCATGCGCTCGCTGTTGCCGCCCCCGTACTCGTCGAACTGGACCTCGAGCATCGCCGCCTTGGGGCGAGGCGAGAGGCGGGGGATCGCCCACGAATGCGGGTCTGCCTCCTTCAGCTGGTAGGCGGAGCGGTGGACGACGTGCTCGAGCATCTGCTCGCGCGTCCCCTGCGTCTCCAGGTAGCGGGAGAGCGGCGGGCCCGGGTCCTCGGCGACGATCCGCTGCAGGGCCGCGCCGACCGACTCGAGCTCGGCGGCTTCGGCCGGCGGCACCAGCTCCGCCACCGCTTCTTCGAACGGCCGCTCCAGCGCCCCGCGGAAGGAGAGCAGCGACGGCGACCACTCCCAGCGCTCGTCGACGCCGCGGATCGCCGTGTAGTGGAGCTCGTAGGCGACGTAGAGGGCGAGCTGGAGGTCCTCGTCGGCGATCGGGTCGGGGCTGTCGACCACCCCCGGGGCGGCGAGCCGGGTGTGCGCCGGGCCTTCCAGGGCCTCGAGCAGCTGCTCGCTCAGCGGGCCGCGCGGCGAGGGCAGCTCGATCAGTCGCCCGGCCATGGCTCCGGTGCGCTCGGCGCCTTGAAGCCGATCAGCTTGTGGGTGCCGTCGCAGAACGGGCGGATGCGGGATTTTCCGCAGCGACAGAGGGCGATGGTGCGTCGCTCGGTCTGCAGCTCGTTGCCCTCTTGGTCGGTGACGACGAAATCTCCCCGCACGAGATAGGGCCCGTCCGGGTATGGGGTGATCGTCGCCCCCTGGGGATCGTCGGACTGGTCGGTGGCCATTCCCCGTACTCCTACCCGCGTGCCCGGGGGATTAAATCGAGCGTTTTGACGGGTAGAAGTAGGCCATGGCAGAGCAACCGAAGACCAACGGCGACGCGGTCAATCTCGAGAGCGGCCATCACGAGTCCGTCCGGGCCGAGATCTCGCGGGAGATGGTGCGCCTCTACAAGGAGCTCTTCGGTCGCGGGCCGACCAAAGCCCGGACCGAATTCGCCGGCCCCGACATCGTCATCTGCTCGCTCGAGAACACCTTCACCCCGGCCGAGCGCAGCCTCGTCGAGATGGGCGAGCACCAGCGCCTGCGCGACACGAGGATGTACTTCCAGGCCGCGACGCACGACAAATTCACCGAGATCATCGAGCGCCTGACCGGCCGCAAGGTGCGCGCCTTCATCAGCGGGCTCGACGCCGGCGCCGACGTCTGTGCCGAGGTCTTCTACCTCGAGAGCGATTCCTGAGGCCACTGGAGGAGGGATAGCCGGCGCTACCCCTCCTCCCTTCTCAGTTGCCGGCCCCGTTCTTGCGCTCCTGCTTCGCCGCCTCGGCGGCTTTGGCGAGCCGCTCGGCCTCGCGCTCGGTGGCCGCCGCCTGCTCCTTCGCGGCGATGCTCTCTTCTTTGGCCTCGAGCTTCTCCAGCTGGGCGGTCTTCTCGGCTTTGGCGTTGGCGCGTTTGACCTTGGTCGCCGTTTTCGTGGCTTTCTGCTTTTTCTTCGCCTCGGCTTTCTTCGCGCGGGCCTCGCGTTCGCGGCGGCGCTTCTCCGCCTGGCGCTTCTCCTGCTCGGCTCTGCGGCGAGCCTCTGCGGCCGCTTTCTCGGCCGCTTTGCCGGCTTCGGCCTGGCGCTCGGTCGCCTCGCGCTCGGTCACCTCGGCCTTCTCGCGCAGCCGGGTCGCGCGCTCGCGCTCTTTCGTCGCCAGCAGCGCCGCCCGGCCTTCTTCACGCAGCCCCGGGTCGGCGAAAAGGACGCCGGTGGCGCTGCGGGCGCCCGCTTCGGCGCGGTCGAGCAGGTGCTTGGCGTGCGACTCGGAGCCCCCCGTCGCCCCCAGGGCGAGGTCGAACGGCGCCCGCGCCAGCTTCAGCGAGGAGTTGAAAATCGTTTTCGGGATCGTCGGCATTGCCATTACTTCTCCTCCTTCGGATCGATCGTGGCGGCTGCCTCTTCGGCGCGGTCGGCCTGCTGCTTCAGGTCCGCGGCCTCGCTTTTCGCCGCACCCTTCTTCGCCGCCGCCTGCTTGCGTTTCGCTTCGGCGCTTTTCTCGCCGGCGAGGCGCTTGCGCTCGGCGGCCGCCTTCTCGGCCTGGGCGCGTTTCGCCGCCTCGCGCTCTTCCTCGGCGCGCTGGCGCTCGGCCCGCTCCTCGGCCTCGATCTCGGCCGCCTCCAGTTCGACCTCGTGGCGCTCGGCCTCGGTCTCGGCCCGCTCGGCCTCGATCTCGGCCTCCTGCTCCTTGCGCTCGGCCTCGGCGGCCTTCGCGGCCGCGTCTGCCTCAGCGTCGGCCTGGACCTCCTGAAGCTTTCCCTCGCGGTGCAGCTCGTCGCGCCCCAGCGCCGCTCCGGCCAGCTGCTTCGCCTTTCCGACTGCCTTCCCCAGAGGCCCTCCGGTGACCCTCTCTTGCACGCTCAACTCGTTCTCCTTGTCTCGGCTTCTTGCTTTCCCTCCTCGTACCCTCAGGTTCGACCCCGAACCGGACTGCGGTCACACTGCGACCCGACCGGCCCCTCAGTAGCGCAGGATCGCGGCGACCCCGCCGGCCTCGGCGAGCGGCTCGGCCCGGCCGTCGCCGACGGCGGTGACCTCGGCGCTGCTCGCGAGGGCGGCGCGAATCAGGGTCTCGGCCTCCGCTCCGAGGGAGAGGTCGAAGACGAGGTGGTCGACCCGCCCTTCGGCCAGCGCCTCCTTCGTCTCCTGCAGGCCGGCGGCGCCGCGGCTGCCGCCCTTCGCCTCTTCCAGCACCCGCGCGACCAGATCGCGGTCGCGTTCCTCCTCGAGGCGGGCGATGGCATGGGTGACGAGCTCGCCCAGCTTCCCGGTCGGGACCGAGATCAGATCGGCGTCGCCGCCGAGGGTCAGCCTCGCCTGGGAGGAGTTGAAACCGGCGGCGAAACCCTCGACGTCGCGCGAAGGCCCGAAGACGATCACCTCACCCAGGCCCCGCTCCTCGAGCTGGCGGGCGGCGAGGGTGCCGCACTCGGTGAGAAATCGCCGGCGGTTGTGGTCGAGCCGTTCGTCGAACTGGTCGTGACCGGAGGAGCTGACCCCCTGCGCCCGGGCGGGGTTGTTGGCGCTCTGGGCTTTGCGCTCGCGCCAGTCGAGACTGGTGATGCTGAGCTCCCAGTCTTCGAGCTGCTCGAGCACCCCGTCCTCGTGGCGGAGCAGCCGCACCCGCTCGGAGGAGAGCAGGGCGACCGCATGGCCGGCGCCGCGGCCACAGAGATCGAGCAGCGGCGCCACCACCGGCTCGGCCCCGAACTCGACGCAGGCGCTCGCGGCGGGTGCCACCCCGACCCCGAACCAGTGCTCGGTTCCCTCCTTCTCGGCGACCTCGACGAAGCCCGCTTCCCCCCGTGGCGGCGGCCGCAGGTCGCCGTCCTCGAAGCGCTCGGTCAGCCGTTTGGCCGTTGCCCGCAGGGCGACCCGCCGCCCGTGCTCGGCTTCCTTGTGGGACTCGAGCACCCCGTCGAGGGCGTTGCGCAGCTCGGTCCGCCAGGCGCCGCCGCGGTCGGCGGGGTCGAAGCCGAGGTAGACGGAGAGAACGCCGAGGGGCGGCCGCCATTCGCTCAGCCCGCGGGCATCCTCCAGGGTCGGTTGCGTCATCGGCTGGTCTCCTCCGGGTCGGGTGCGCTCTCGCTACCCCATTAGGTAAGCGCGAAAAACGGGCGGGGCAAGCCCCGCCCGCCGGCGCCCGAAATCGCCGCTTAGCCGCCGGCCCCCGAGTAGCGCAGCGAGCCCGGCGTATCGAGGTCCTCGCCGGTCTCCAGCAGCGTCTTCAGGCCGGAGAGGATCATCGGCCAGCCGCCGTAGAGTTCGTCGTTGGCCGCCTCGCCGAGCTGGTCGTGCGTCACCCGCAGCCGGCAGGAGGTGCCGACCGGCTCGATCTCCCAGGTCACCCGCGAGGTCCCTTCGCGCTGCACGTCCTCGCTCCAGAGCGCGGTGAAGCTCTGCACGAGCCGCCGCGGCGGCTCGACCTCGAGGTTCTCGCCGCTGGCGATCTCGACCACCCCCGGAACCGCCGCCTTGTACTCCGAGCCGGGGGTCCAGTCGGAGACGGTGCCGACCCCGAAGCTGTAGCGCTTGCGCATCTGCTCGCTGGTGATCGCCTCCCAGAGGCGCTCCGGCGTGGTCTTGATGTAGATCTCGAACACGGTCATGCTGCCGCGCCCGCCGACCACCGTGTAAGCCTGCTCCTCGTTCATCTTTCGTCCTCCTCGTTCTCGATGTCTTTCTTCAGCTCGCTGAGCGCCGAGGCCCAGGGCTCCGCGTACTTGCTGACCCAGCGGTCGTGGACGAGCCGGATCGGGACGGGGTTGAGGAAGTGCAGCTTCTCGCGGCCGCGCCTCTGAGTCGTCACCAGGCCCGCCTCCTCGAGCACCTTCAGGTGCTTCATCACGCCGAAGCGGGTCATCGGCAACTGCCGCTCCAAGGCGCTCAGCGTCTGGCCGTCCCGCTCGAAGAGCCGGTCGAGCAGCTCACGGCGAGTCGGGTCCGCCAGCGCCTTGAAGACCTCATCCATCGGCACCACTATAGGTGACTTATTAGTCACATGTCAACGGTGGTCACCCGGAATTTCAGCGCCCCTACCTCATATCTCAGGTACTTCTGCGTACCCAACTTGACACACGAACGTCTAACGCTCTAGGTTCCTTGAACGTTTAAGGGGGCTCTCGCAGGGAGGCGCCCTCGCCTATCTCTCAAAAGGGGGAGTAATTGATGCAAGCGATCAAACGCTTGGCGCTGCTCGTCTGCGCGCTCGCGGCCCTCGCCGTCCCGGCGACCGCGAACGCGACGATCACGACCAAAACGATCGACTACGGCCCGTACACGATCCCGGCCGGCAACGGTGACCCGCACGACCACGAGAACGCGGGGATGATCGCCAACCAGATCGTCCAGAACATCGCCAAGCCGTGCACCGGCTGCACGATCATCGGCGTCACCCCGGACCTCGTCTACACCGACGGGACCAAAGCGACGATCAGCCAGGGGCCGATGCTCCACCACGCGATGTTCGCCGCCCAGTCCAGCGGCAAGTCCGACGTCACCTGCGCCGGCAAAGGCCCGGGCCTGCTCGGGGAACGGTTCTTCGCCTCCGGCGACGAGCGCACCCCGGTCGACCTGACCGCTCTGCCCTACGGCTACAAGGTCAACAGCACCGAGACCTGGAACATGGTCTTCGACCTGATGAACTGGGCGACGACCAGTAAAGCGGTGAAAATCCGGATGACCTGGAAGTACGCGACGGGCACCGACGCGACCAGCCGCGCCGCGCTGCGGCCGGTCTGGATGGACGCCAACCAGTGCTCGCTGAACTCCTACATCAGCATCCCGATCGGGCTCAGCGACACCCACTACGACTGGAAAGCGACTTTCGGGGGCAAACTGATCGCCGCCGCCGGTCACATCCACGACCACGGCGTCAACATCGAATTGACCAATGAGAGCGCGGGCGGCGCCCTGCTCTGCAACTCGGTCGCGGGCTACGGCGGCGCCGGCTACGAAACCCCGGACGGCCGCAAACACGTGTCCTCGATGAACGTCTGCACGGGCAACCCGATCGCGACGATCAGCAAAGGGAACACGATCCGCCTGCACGGCATCTACAACGTGCCGGAAGGCCATCACCTGATCGACGACGCGATGGCGATCGCGATCATGTACATCGGCTAGCGAGCTCCGCTCGCAGCCGAGGTTGCGAAGAGCGCCCGTCTTCGGACGGGCGCTCTTTCTTTCCGGGCCGCCGGTGCTAGCGCTCGCAGCCGCGGATTGAGTCGGCCCCGGCGCCGCCGCGGCAGCGGTCGACTCCCCGGCCACCGCGCAGGCGATCGGCGCCGCCGCCGCCCTTGATCACGTCGTTCCCGGCCGACCCCTTGAGGAGGTCGGGCCCGCCGCGACCGAGCAGGCGGTCCGGGCCCGCTCCGGCGAACACGCGGTCCGCGGCGGTTCCCGCGCCGACGGCGTCGGCCCCGCCGCCGGCGCAGATCAGGTCTCGACCGGCCCTCGAGACGATGCTGTCGTTGCCGCCGAGGGCGACGATCACGTCGGGCCCGGGGGTCCCGAGGAGGACATCGTCGCCGGCCGTCCCGACGACGGACGCGGCGACGCCGCGGCAGGTGGGCGCACCGAGGACGCGCGTCGAGGCGGTCGCTTTGTTGTTGGCGTTGACCGGGTCTTTCTGGTCGCCCTTGACCGTGGCGGTATTGCGGATCGTCCCGGCGGCGCGGGGGACGACGACGATCGTCACCGTCACCTGGGCGCCCCCGTAGTTGACCCCGACCGGGTCGAGGTTGCCGATCGCGCAGGTGGCCTTGCCTCCCTGCACCTGGCAGGAGCCGGACGGACCGGAAGCGGAGACGAGATCGACCCCTTTCGGCAGGTTGTCGGTGACGGTCACCCCGGTCGCGGGCGAAGGCCCGAGGTTTTCAACACCGATCGCGTAGGTCAGCTGAGAGCCGACGCGGACCGGGTCGGGGCTGTCGCCCTTGGTGATCTTCAGATTCGCGGACCCGGCCGGAGCGGCGGAGCCGGCGTTCGCGAAGACGAAGGCGGTGAGCAGGAGGACCGCGAGGATCGGCACGGCGGCCAGAGGCGCTCGGAATCTCATCTCAGCATCCCTTTCGGTTGATCGTTGCCATCTCTCCCGGTTGCTGAAACGGATCGCGTCGCGGCCTGTCAGGCTCTTCTAATACCCCAGGGGGGTATGCTATGATCATTCCCATGCACGGCAAGAGCCTCAACTCACTCGCCTTCTCCGCCACCGTCCACTGCCTCACCGGCTGCGCGATCGGCGAGATCGCCGGCCTCGCGATCGGCACCGCCCTCGGCTTCTCCAACCTGGCGACGATCCTGCTGGCGGTCCTCCTCGCCTTTCTCTTCGGCTACGGGCTGACCAGCCTGCCGCTGCTGCGCTCGGGGATGGCGCTGGGGGCGGTGATCCCGATCGCCTTCGCCTCCGACACCCTCAGCATCGCGACGATGGAGATCGTCGACAACCTCATCATCCTCGCGGTCCCCGGGGCGATGGACGCCGGCCTCGACAGCCTCCTCTTCTGGGGCAGCCTCGCCTTCGCGCTGCTGGTCGCGGGAGCGGTCGCGCTACCGGTCAACCGCTGGCTGATCGCCCGCGGCAAGGGCCACGCCGTCGTCCACCAAACCGGCATCCACGGCTGAAGGCCGAAACCGCGAGCGAAGTCGATAAACGGCTTCTATTGCGGTTTCGCCGTGCCGGCGACCACGGTCTCGGCTCGGCCGCCGACCCAGATCTCCCCGTCGGCCTCGGTCACGTGGATGCGACCGGCGCGGTCGATCGCGGTTCCCTGGCTAGCCACGTAGGGCGCCTCGAGGCGACCGTCTGCCAGCAACCACTGGGCGACGGAGGCGTTGAGGCTGCCGGTGACCGGGTCCTCGATCGCCTGGCCGTTGACCGGGGCCCAGGCGCGCAGCTCGATCGCCGCCTCCGAGCCGGCCGGGTGGAAGCCGACGGCGCCGAGGTCGAACTCGAGCGGCCCCGGCCGCAGCTCGAGGAGCCGCTCGGCGCTCTCCAAAAGGACGGCGATCCAACCGGGGCCGTTGTCGACCCACTCGACCGCGATCATCTCCGCCGGCTCGAGGTCGAGCGCGGCGGCGACTTTGGCGCGGTCCTCCTCCGAGGCGGGCCCCGAGCGGACCAGGGGCGGCGCCGCGAAGGCGAGGCGGTCTTCGTCGCGGCGAATTCGCACCAGCCCGGCCTCGCACTCCTGGACGATCTCCTCGCCGCCCGCCTCTCCCCCGGCTTCGAGCCAGGCGTGGCAGGTGCCGAGGGTCGGGTGGCCGGCGAAGGGCAGCTCCAGGACGGGGGTGAAGATGCGGACCCGGTAGTCGGCCCCCGCCCGCGTCGGCGACAGCACGAAGGTCGTCTCGGCGAGGTTGGTCCAGCGGGCGAACCGCTGCATCTCCTCCTCCCCCAGCCCCTCCGCGTCGAGCACGACCGCGACCGGGTTACCCGAGCACGGCCCGCTGCCGAAGACATCGACCTGGGCGAAGCGATTCCTCATCCAGCGAGGCTATCTGGCGACGTGCAGCTCGAGGGCGTGAATCTGGTCCTGGCCGTAAGAGCCGGTCTGGACCGGGCCGGCGGCGCTGATCAAATCTCCGGGCCCCGGCAGCGGATGAGGTCGAAGTCCAGCGCGGACGTCGATCGCGGTCAGGCCCGGCAGCGTTATCCCCTGCGGGTCGCGGATCACGAAATGAGCATCCCCGTCGCCGTCGGGATCGACCCGCTCGACGTAGACGATCCGCCCCACCGTTTCCCGGCAGGCGGGGTGGCCAGGCGGGCAATGGGAAGGAACGGGAAAGACAGTGGCAGATAGCAGCGCCGCGACGGTCGAGAGGAGTTCAACGATCAAGCTCAAAGCCCGAAACTAGGCAGCGGGATTCGTTTCTGCAACCTGGGATCGCTCCAGTTCCTCCTCGCACTCGAGCGCGAACGGGATCCCCTCCTCCACCAACTGAACGATTTCCTCGTAACTGTCCGCGACCGCAGTCCAGCCCTTGAGGTCGGGAGACTCCGCCCACCAACCCTCGTCCTCATGGTGATAGATGACCCGAATCAGTTTCATCAGCTCCTCCCGGTCACAGTAGCTTTCGCGCCTCGTCCCTCGCAAGCCCGACATCCCGGAGAAGGATCTTGCGCACGATGTGCGGCCGAACCGTCGCGCTGTCGTGGAAGGCAAACAGGAGTGGTGAATAGTCAGGTGACAAGAGCCATCGATGCGAGCCGGCCTGCCGGGCGACCCGATAATTGAGCGGCTCGCGTTCAAGGACCGCAAGAAGACGCCTGGCCTTCATCGAGGGAAAGCGGTGGCTCACCGCCCCTCAAGGGGCAGCAGGCACCTTCCTCTCCCCTCTTACATCCGGTAGACGGGCGCGCTTTGCGCTGAAAGGGGGGCGTCGGCGCAGGCGGCGAGGGCGAGGGCGAGGGCGCGGCGGGTGTCGCGGGGGTCGATAACGCCGTCGTCCCAGAGGCGGGCGGTCGAGTAGAACGGCTTGCCCTGCTCTTCGTACTGGTCGTGAAGAAGCTCGGCGGTCTCCGGCTGGCCGACCTCCTTCATCACCGCCGCCGCCATCTCGCCGCCCATCACACTGATGCGGGCGTTGGGCCACATGAAGAGGAAGCGGGGCGAGTAGGCACGGCCGCACATGCCGTAGTTGCCGGCGCCGAAGGAGCCGCCGACGATCACGGTCAGCTTCGGGACGCGGGCGGTGGAGACGGCGGCGACCAGCTTCGCGCCGTCCTTGGCGATCCCGCCGGCCTCGTACTTGGCGCCGACCATGAAGCCGTTGATGTTCTGGACGAAGACGAGGGGGATGCGGCGCTGGTCGCAGAGCTGCACGAAGTGGGCGCCCTTGAGCGCGCTCTCGGAGAAGAGGATGCCGTTGTTGGCGACGATCCCTACCGGGTGGCCGTCGACGTGGGCGAAGGCGCAGACCAGCGTTTTGCCGTACTTCTCCTTGAACTCGCGCAGCTCCGAGCCGTCGACGACGCGGCGCAGGACCTCGCGGATGTCCCAGGGCGCCCGCGAGCCGATCGGGACGACGTCGAGAATCTCCTCCGGGTCGGCGGCCGGCGGCCGCGGCTCGATCCGCTGCCAGGGCGCCGCCGGCGCCGGCGGCAGGGTGGCGACGATTTCGCGCAGGATCTGAAGCGCCTCGGCGTCGTCGGCGGCGAGGTGGTCGGCGACGCCGGACTTGCGGGCGTGGACGTCGCCGCCGCCGAGCTCCTCCGCGCTCACCTCCTCCCCGGTCGCCGCCTTCACCAGCGGCGGGCCGCCGAGGAAGATCGTCCCCTGGTGGCGGACGATCACGGTCTCGTCGCTCATCGCCGGCACGTAGGCGCCGCCGGCGGTGCAGCTACCCATAACCGCCGCCAGCTGCGGGATCTCCCGCGCCGACATCGTCGCCTGGTTGAAGAAGATGCGGCCGAAGTGCTCGCGGTCGGGGAAGACTTCGTCCTGCAGCGGCAGGAAGGCGCCGCCGGAGTCGACCAGGTAGATGCAGGGCAGCCGGTTCTGCAGCGCCACCTCCTGCGCCCGCAGGTGCTTCTTCACCGTCACCGGGTAGTAGGTGCCGCCTTTGACGGTGGCGTCGTTGGCGACGACGACGCAGCGGCGGCCGCTGACGGTGCCGACGCCGGTGACGATCCCCGCCCCCGGTGCCGCGTCCTCGTACATCCCGTGCGCCGCCAGCGGCGAGAGCTCGAGGAAGGGCGTGCCGGGGTCGCAGAGCCGCTCGACCCGTTCGCGCGCGGTCAGCTTGCCGCGGTCGCGGTGGCGCTCGACCGCCTTCTCGCCGCCGCCCGCGTGGACTCGCTCCAGCTCGGCCCCGAGCTCGGCAATCAGCTCCAGGTGCTTCTCGCGCATCTCCCCGGCGACGGCGCTCATCGCGGCGGGTTCTCCTTGAAGGGGTCGCGCTCGGCGTGCCACTCGACCGGGCCGGCGACGAGGGTGTGGGAGCCGAGCGGGCGGCCGAGCACCTCCTGGGCGGCGCGGGCGGCGTCGAGCAGCGCGGCGAGGTCGACGCCGGTCTCGATCCCCATCTCGTGCAGCATCGAGACCAGGTCCTCGCTGGCGACGTTGCCGGTGGCGCCGGCCGGGACCGGGCAGCCGCCGAGCTCACCGAAGCTGGACTCGAAGGAGTCGACCCCGACCTCGAGCGCCGCCAATACGTTGGCGAGTGCCTGGCCGCGGGTGTCGTGGAAGTGGGCGGTCAGCTCGGCCCCGACGACCTCGTCCTGCGCGCGGCGAAAGAACTCGCCAACCTGGATCGGGTTCGCCATCCCGGTGGTGTCGCCGAAGCCGATCTCGACCGCGCCGGCGACCGAGAGCCGCTTGGCGATCTCGAAGACGCGCTCGAAGGGAACGTAGCCCTCATATGGGCAGCCGAAGCCGGTGCTGACGACGCCCTCGCAGCGCAGCCCCTCCTCGGTCGCCCGCGCCAGCACGTGTTCCAGCCCGCTCAGCGACTCCTCCACCGAGCGGTTGACGTTGTGGCGGTTGTGGGTCTCCGAGGCGGAGAGGAAGACGTTGACCTCGTCGATCTTCTCGCGCACCTCCAGCGCCGCCTCCAGGCCGCGCATGTTCGGGACCAGGACCGAGACCGAGACCTCCTCGGGGATGTCAGCGCGTTCCAGGACCTCGCGGCCGTCGGCCAGCTGCGGGACGACGTCGGCGCGGACGAAGCTCGTCACCTCCAGCCGCCGCAGGCCGGTGCGGGCGAGCATCTCGACCAGCCGCACCTTGTCGGCGGTGGCGATCGTCTCCGGCTCGTTCTGGAAGCCGTCGCGCGGCCCGACCTCGCGGATGCGGACGGCCTTGGGGATCACGTTCCCAACCTACGCCCCGAGGGCGCGGGCGATGACCATCTGCTGGACCTCGTCGGTGCCCTCGCCGATCGTCAGGATCTTTGCGTCGCGGTAGAAGCGGCAGACCGGGTACTCCTCGATGTAGCCGTAGCCGCCGTGGATCTGGACCGCCTCCTCGCAGCAGCGGACCGCGAGGCGGCCGCTCTTCAGCTTCGCTTGGGCGGCGGTGAGGCTGAAGTTTTCGCCCAGGTCCTTCATCCGCGCCGCTTTGTAGACGAGCAGCCGGGTCGCCTCGATCTCGGTTGCCATGTCGGCGAGCTTGGCCTGGATCGACTGGAAGCGGGAGATCGCCTGGCCGAAGGCCTGGCGCTCCTTGGCGTAGGCGAGCGCCTCGTCGAGGGCGCCCTGGGCGAGGCCGATGCCCATCGCGGCGACGCCGATGCGGCCGATGTCCAGCACCTGGAGGAACTGGCGGAAGCCCATCCCGCGCGGGCCGAGCAGGTTCTCCTCGGGGACGCGGCACTCGGTGAAGGTGAGCGGGCGGGTGTCGGAGGCGTTCCAGCCCATCTTCCGGTAGGGCTCGCCCTGCTCGTAGCCGGGGGTGCCGTTGGCGACGATCAGGTTGGAAATCTCCTCCTCGCCGGTGCGAGCGGTAATGCAGACGAGGCCGGAGATGTCGGTGCCGGCGTTGGTGATGAACTGCTTGGCGCCATCGATCACCCATTCGCCGCCGTCGAGCCGGGCCTTGGTGCGGACGTTGCCGGCGTCGGAGCCGGCCTCGGGCTCGGTCAGGCCGAAGGCGCCGAGGACCTCGCCGGCGCAGAGCCGTGGCATCCACTCTTCTTTCTGCTCCTGGGAGCCGAAGAGATAGATGGGTTGCGTGCCGAGCGAGGTGTGGGCGCAGAGCGTGATCGCGACCGAGGAGTCGACCCGGGTCAGCTCCTCTACCGCAAGCGCGTAGGCGAGCGAATCGCCGCCCCCGCCACCGTACTCCTCGGGAAACGGGATTCCCATCAGGTTGAGCTCGGCCAGCTTGGCGACGATCTCGTAGGGGAACCGCTTCTCGCGGTCGAGCTCCTCCGCGACCGGCGCCACCTCTTGGCTGGCGAACTCGCGGACGGTCCGCTGGATCAGGCGATGCTCGTCGCCGAAGTTGAAGTCCATCCCCACAGAATACCGAATTGGCGTTCGGTTTTTTCGCTACCCTCGGCCGATGCCCGTCCCCTCCCCTCCCACGCGCCCCGCCCTGCGGGCGCGCTACGACGCCCGCCGCCGCGAAGTCGTCGCCACGGCGGCGCGTCTCTTCGCCGAGCGCGGCTACGACGGCACCTCGATGAGCGAGCTGACCGCGGCGACCGGCCTCGCCGCCGGCGGCCTCTACCACTACATAGAGGGCAAGGACGACCTCCTGATCGCGATCTGCGACGAGCTGCTGGAGCCGCTGCTGGCGCGGGCGCGGGAGATCGTCGCGGCCGGGGGCCCGCCGGTCGACCAGCTGCGCGAGCTGGTCGGCGCCTGGGTCGGCCACGTCGTCGAGCACCGCCACCACATGCTCGTCTTCACCCAGGAGCGCCAGGCGATCGAGCGCGAGGCGCGCTGGCGCCGCGTCCGCTCCCAGCGCCGCGCCTTCGAGCGGATCCTCGACGACGTCCTCGCCCGCGGCGAGGCCGACGGCTCGATGACCTTCGCCGACCGCCGCCTCTCCCTGCTCGCCCTGCTGGGGATGGTCAACTACACGCCGCAGTGGGTGCGGCCGGGCGGCCGCCTCTCCCCCGCCGAGATCGCCGAGGGGTACTGCGCGATGGTTCTCGGCGCGGCCCCGTAGGGGCCTGGCCTCACACGGGGTGGGAGGCGAGGACCGCGACGACGGCGGCGACGAGAAAGGTGAGCAGGGCCGTTTTGAACGGCGCGGGTGGTGCGGAACGAATCATGAAACGAAAGTACGTCACGAGCGGCGATTTACCTGTGCGAAGTTGCACAGCTTGACGTTTGTCACATTGAGCGCCTCACGCACCCGCGGATCGCACAGGGTCTCCAGCTCGACCCGGCGCTCGGCGTCGTAGGAAGAGGTCGGGACGGGCCCGGCGGCGGGGTGGCAGCCGATCTCGGTCCAGCCTGGCGGTAGACCTTCAATCAGTTCAATCAAATTCCGGGGAGAGATCGAGCCCGAGCCGTAGTAGCGACGCTCGTAACGGATTCCGCGATTGCGCAACGGGCCTCCCAGCTCTGCGGCCAGAGCCTCGGCCGCGACGCCGAATGCCCGGTCGGTTTCGTGAACGTGTTTGTGCGAATCCAGATGGGTGGGCTCCCGGCCGACCAGGTCGCGGAAACACTCCAACTGTCGGCGGCAATCCTCCTCTCGCTCCAGGTGGAGACCGACGGAAAGGCCTGGGTGCTCCGCCAGCCTTCTGACCGCCCCAGGGGCGTCGTCGCGCTGCACCATCAGGCTGGCGCTGGTGACCACCCCCTCCCGATGGGCCGCGAAGATGCCCTCGTTGACGGCCGCCGACAACCCCAGGTCATCGGCATTGATGATCAGGTGGCGCATTCGCTCATGTCCTAAGGCTGCCGCACTCTGCCGCAATGACCGTTTCTTATAGAAAATTTTTGATATATCCAGCGGGCTTTGGAGACCTCAACGCCGGTCGAACGTGAAGACGTAGCCAGACCCGCTCATCAGGACCGACCCAGCCGCTATGCCGTCGCAATCTCCCTCGCGCTCCTCGGTGCCGTACTGCTGCTCTGCTTCGCCATGGACAGATCGCACCCATCCATCAGCGCTTCGTTGACCAGCGCGGGCCTAGCCCCGGGCACCCCTCTCGCGATCTCTGACCTGACCTCGAACCCGCCCGACAGACCTCCGGTCGAAGCCGATATCGGCAACTTCTCCATCGCTCAGATGCCCCTTGCGAACAATCGTGGCGAGAGCGCCTCGGCCGAGAAGCTGGTTCTTTTGCTGCCCGTTTCCCGCCACGAATGCCAGCGCCTGCAAGAGGCGCTGGGTGGTGGCTGTGGAACCGGTGCCGCTTCCGCAGGGAGAAGGATGGAAGGCATCGAAATCCGCCCAGAGAGGCCGCGGCAGGCCATTTCCGTTCAATTCGATCCACAGTCGAGCGCTTCGATGAAGGTGACTCAATCCACCACTTCGAGCCAGCAGCCGATACCGACCGCATGGGCGGTTCAGTTCGCCTCGGCGGGAACCGATATTGCCTTTGACTGCTCCTTGCGGACCGTTCTCCTCGTCTCCTTCCCTCCGCAGCAGCGTCGCGTCCGGTGCCTGCCCGGCCGGGCCACCTTCCGGCTGCCGGTCCGGTCTCGACCAGCGACCACCCCGATCGCCTTCCTTAATGAAGTGATCAGGCTCGAAGCTAAAGCGAGCGGCACGGTTGGCAACCTCGGCATCGATCGGGGTGAGCTGACGGTCGGTGAAGACACTCAGGCACTCGAAGGCGTAACGCCGACTCAGGTGAGGATCGAAGACGGCGGCGGGGGCGTCGAAGCGAAGCTCGAAAGCTCGGCCGGACCGGAGGTCGCGAGCCTGAGCCTCGGTTCGGAGACGGCATCAACGGTCACGGTCGACGGAGCGGATCGGGTTCCGAGCCGATTGGACCGTCACGGGGACCTTGCCTTGCTCCTGCTGGGACTCGCCGGCGGAGCAGTGGCGGCGACCACCATTGACTACCTGGCAAAGAAACGAGGAGGGCGGCGGCGGTGAAAGCCAAAGGCGTATCCAGGCTCCTTCTTTTCGCGTTCCTCGTTCAGTTTGTCGTACTCGCTGTGGCAAGGGACGGTGAGGCGCAGCGAAATCGGGAGAGGTGGTGCGGGTACGACAACGCCGCCGACTGGGTGTGTCGGTCGAAGGGCGCGGTCTTCCAGAACGACGAGTTGCTGCCCAAGCGCGCCCGCAGGAAGGCGGCTCCCGGCACGAAGATCACGACCGGACCCAACAGCTCGGCCCGCCTCACCCTGCAGGACCAGGCGAACTGCACGATCGGCGGCCTCAGCTCGACCGAGATCTACACCCGCATCGGCAACGAGGACGCCCTTTTCACCCAGAAGACGGGTTCGTCGTCGTGCACGATGCCCAAGACCGGCCAGCCGCTTCGAATTCTCTGCGGGCCCGGCGAACCATGCCCGGTTGAGCTGCGCGCTCAGGGAACTGTCCTGATCAAGGTCCTCGCGCCCGCGAGAGCCTCGACCACGCAAGTGTCGGAAACGATCCGCCGCCGGGCCAGGATCGTCCTCTGCGCCGGCTTTCTACGGGTCAAAGTCGAAACCGAGTCCGGATTTTCGGAATCGGCTGGCGGCGCCTCCGGAAGGAGCCGCTACGTGGTCCTAATCGATCTGACGATCGTCAGGACCGAAGAAGAAAACGGAAACGTCGACGTAGACGAATCGGCCTCCGTGAGCGTCGTCGGGGCGCCGCCCGGCCCTGGCGGATGCAACGGGTCGGAGGTGCGCGAAGAGCAGGAAACGGTCCGCGAAGAACGGACCGTCAACTCGGGTTAGCCCATTGCCCGGGCGATCACGACCCGCTGAATCTCGTTCGTCCCCTCGTAGATCTGGGTGATCTTGGCGTCGCGCATCATCCGCTCGACCGGGTACTCGTTGACGTAGCCGTAGCCGCCGAGCACCTGGATCGCCTCAACCGTCACCTTCATCGCGTTGTCGGAGGCGAAGAGCTTCGCCATCGAGGTCCACTTGCCGAGGTCGGCCGGGCGCTGGGGCTTGTCGGCCACCGAGCAGGCTTTGTAGAGGAGCTCGCGGGCGGCGGCGGTGCCGGTCTCCATGTCGGCGAGCTTGAACTGGATCGCCTGCAGCTGGTTGATCGGCTTGCCGAAGGCGATCCGCTCGGCGGCGTAGCCGTTGGCGTAATCGGTCGCGCCCTGGGCGATCCCGACCGCCTGGGCGGCGGCGCCGAGGCGGGTGCGCTCGAGCGTGCCGAGGGCGACGGAGAGGCCCTTGCCCTCCTCGCCGATCAGGTTCTCGTGCCGGACGCGGACGTCGGTGAAGGTCGGCGAGCCGGTCGGCGAGCCCTTGATCCCGAGCTTGTGCTCGAGCTTGCCGGGGTCGAACCCGGGCGCGTCTTTCTCGACCACGAAGGCGCTGGTGCGGCGGTTCTCGCGATCGGTGGTGGCGAAGACGACGTAGAAGTCGGCGATCGTCGCGTTGGAGATCCAGGCCTTCTGGCCGTTGATCACCCAATCGTCGCCGTCGCGGACGGCGCTGGTCCGCATCGCCGCCGGGTCCGAGCCCGCCTCGGGCTCCGAGAGCGCGAAGGCCGGCGACCACTCGCCGCTGGCGCACTTCGGCAGCCAGCGCTGTTTCTGCTCCTCGGAGCCGAAGAGCTGGATCGGCAGCGTCCCCAGCTCCTGCACCATCAGCATCAGCGCCGAGGAAGCGCAGGCCTTGGCGATCTCCTCGACCGCCATCTGCAGGACCAACGTCCCGGTCCCGGTGCCGCCGTACTCGGCGTCGAAGGGCAGCCCGAGGATGTCGTGCGAGGCGAGCAGCTCGCGCAGGTCCCAGGGGTATTCGCTCTTGCGGTCGATCTCGCCCGCCCGCGGCGCGATCTTCTCCTGGGCCAGCCGGCGGACCATGTCGCGCAGGTCGAGCGCCTCCTGGGAGATCTCGTAGGCGGGGGTGACGATGTCGACGCTCATTCGTTCCTCTCGTTGCTTCGCTGTGGCTGGCCGGAGGATGTCTAGCAGGAAGGAATTTCGAGGGAGATGTTCCTTCGCATCAGGTGCTGGAATTGGGACCGATGTCAGAGCAGCGACTAGAGCACGGGTCCACTGAGACCTGGGCCGAAGTTAGGTCCCTCACCGACAATGAGAGCTTGAAACTGGCCTACGACGAGCTACATGCCATGCGTGAGGAACGGAGAGATCCTCCGAAAAGCAGCGCTCATGAGCATCCGGCTCGCCGAGGCTCCGGCTGCTAGCTAAAACACCGGCGACTCGGTATAGGTCCCGAAGACCTCCTGCATCGCCGCGATCATCTCGCCCTCGGTGGCCTGGGTGCGGGCCGCCTCGACGATTGGCGGCATCAGGTTGCCCTCGCCGGCGGCGGCGCGCTTCAGCTCGGCCAGGGCGGACTCGACGGCGGCGCCGTCGCGGCCGGCGCGGGTCGCGGCGAGGCGGTCGCGCTGCTTGCCTTCCAGCGCCGGGTCGATCTTCAGGGTCGGCATCGCCTCTTCGTCGTCCTGGACGAAGTCGTTGACGCCGACGACGATGCGACGCCGTTCGTTCAGCTCCTGCTGGTAGGTGAACGAGGACTCGGCGATCTCGCGCTGGGGGAAGTTGCGGCGGATCGCCTCGACCATCCCCCCCAGCTCGTCGATCCGGGCGAAGTAGCCGTAGGCGGCCTCCTCCATCTCGTCGGTCAGCTTCTCGACGAAGTAGGAGCCGCCGAGCGGGTCGGCGGTGTTGGCGACGCCGGTCTCGGTGGCGATGATCTGCTGGGTGCGCAGCGCCACCCGGACGGCCTCCTCGGTCGGCAGCGCCAGCGCCTCGTCGAAGGAGTTGGTGTGCAGCGACTGGGTCCCGCCCATCACCGCCGCCAGCGCCTCCAGGGCGGTGCGGACGACGTTGTTGAGCGGCTGCTGGGCGGTCAGGCTGACGCCGGCGGTCTGGGTGTGGAAGCGGAGCCGCATCGACTCCTCCTTGGTGGCGCCGTAGGTCTCCTTCATCTCCCGTGCCCAGATTCGGCGCGCCGCCCGGTACTTGGCGATCTCCTCGAAGAAGTCGATGTGGGAGTTGAAGAAGAAGGAGAGCCGCGGCGCGAAGTCGTCGACGTCGAGCCCGCGCTCGATCGCCCGCTCTACATAAGTGAAGCCGTCCTTGAGGGTGAAGGCGAGCTCCTGCTGGGCGGTCGAGCCGGCCTCGCGGATGTGGTACCCGGAGATCGAGACCGGATGCCAGCGCGGCATGTTCTCGGTGCACCACTCGATCATGTCGGTGACCAGCCGCATCGCCGGCTCGATCGGGAAGCACCACTCTTTCTGGGCGATGTACTCCTTGAGGATGTCGGTCTGGATCGTGCCGCCGAGCTTCTCGGGCGGGACGCCCTGCTTCTCGCCGACCAGCACGTAGAAGGCGAGCAGGATCGCCGCCGGGGCGTTGATCGTCATCGAGGTGGTGACGCCGCCGAGCGGAATCCCCTCGAAGAGCCGCTCCATGTCGGCGAGGGTGTCGACGGCGACGCCCTCGCGGCCGACCTCGCCGAGGCTGCGCTCGTGGTCGGAGTCGTAGCCCATCAGGGTCGGCATGTCGAAGGCGGTCGAGAGCCCGGTCTGGCCGTGGTCGAGCAGGTAGTGGAAGCGCTCGTTGGTCTCCTCGACGGTGCCGAAGCCGGCGAACTGGCGCATCGTCCAGAGCCGCCCCCGATACATCGAGGGATAGGGCCCGCGGGTGAAGGGATAGGAGCCGGGCTCGCCGACCTTCTCCTCGGCGTCGCCCTCGAGGTCGGCCTCGGTGTAGAGCGGCTTGATCTCCTTGCCGGAGATAGTCGAGAACTCGGCCTCGCGTTCGACGCGCTTGTCGTCGGAAATCTGGCTCACCGGCCAGTTAGTGTGACAGCGGCCGATGCCGTCAGGCGCTTTTACCCGCCACGGCGCGCAGCTTCGGCGCCCAGACTTCCTCGAGGAAGTCGCTCAGCTCGTCGTTCAGCCGCTCGGGGTCGAGGCGCCACTCGAGGATCGAGTTGGCTTCGACGAGGCGCGCGTTCGGCAGCTCCTCCAGCAGCATCCCGGAGTCGCTGAAGGGATGGAGGGGGTCGCGGGGGTGGCCGACGATCAGCGTCTGGTGGTCGATCTTCACCCGCTCCTCGCGGTGCGGCGCCGTCTCGCCCAGCAGCAGCCCCTCGAACACGGCCTGCGAGGGGCCGGGCCGCTGCCGCACCCAGTCGAGCCCGATGTCGACCAGGTGATGGGTCCGCGGGATCGCCCTCGTCGCCAGGGAGAGGCCCTCGAAGAAGGGGCGTCCGAACTTCAGCCCCAGCAGGACCGGCGCGAAGAGGCCGGCGACGGCGGAGAGGGCGTTGTCCAGCACCGGCATCTCGATGAAGAGCGCCCGTGCCCGGTCGGGATAGCGGACCGCCAGCTCCAGGGCGATGTTCGACCCCAGCGAGGTGCCGCCGACCACCGCGCTCTCCTCCTCGAGGTGGTCGAGCAGGGCGACGACCTGCCGCGCGAACAGCGGCATCGAGTAGAGGCGCAGGTCCTCCGGGCGGTCCGAGCGCCCGTGCCCGAGCATGTCGACGGTGACGACGCGGTTCCCTCGCTCCGCCAGCTCCGGCCCGAGCCGGTCGAACATGTGCCGGTTCATCAAGAGGCCATGGACGAGGACGATCAGCCGCTGGCCTTGGCCGTAGACGTCGTAGCTGATCTTGTGCCCCTCGTAGCGGAACTCTCCCATGGCGGAATCCTACGTCAGGGCGTCATCAGAGCGACCGGCACCGAGAGGCCGGCGCCGCGGCGGAGGGTGGCGATCCGGCGGCCCGGCTGGACGGCCGGGCGCACCTCGCCGACGCGCTCGCCGAGGAAGGCCGCGGTCCGATCCAGGTCCGGCGCGACGAAGGCCAGGCCCCAGAAGAAGGCCGGGCGGTCGCCGCCGGCCCGCTCAGTCGCCTCGGGCGGCTCCTGCACGGCCTCGAGGATCGGGGCGCCGAGCCGGAAGAAGGCCTGGCGCGGCGCGCCGGCCGGAGTCGGCTCCTCGCGGATGCGGCGCAGGTCGAGGCCGCCGGCCTCGAGCGCTCGAACGGTGCGGTCGAGGTCGGAGGAGATGACGACCACGTGGTCGAGGCCGGTGACGCCGTTCGGGTGGACGGACCGGACGCATTTGTCCCCGGTATGCGGGGACAACTGCGTCCGGTTCTCGCTGCGATTCGTCGGCAGGCCGTCGAGGTCGGTCGACGCGAGCCCGCGCAGGCTCCACCCGACCAGGCCGCTCGCTCCCTCCCGCGGCGCGAAGCGGATGCGGACCTCGCCGACCGTGCACTCCTCCCCCACCACCTCGAAGCCGCAATCGCGCCAGGCCCGCGGCGCGTCGGCCACCGTCAGCTCCTCCAGCATCACCGCCATCGCCGAACCGTAGCCGTAGGCTCAGCCCGATGAGCCCCGAGGATCTCCAGCGCTTCCTCGACGCCCAGGATCGCGGCGACACCTACGAACGCGCGCTGGACGAGCTGCGTGCGGGGCGCAAGAGCAGCCACTGGATGTGGTTCGTCTTCCCGCAGCGGGCCGGGCTCGGGCTGAGCGAGATGTCACGCCGCTACGCGATCGGCTCCCCCGAGGAAGCGCGCTCCTACGTCGAGCACCCCGTCCTCGGGCCGCGGCTGGTCGAGTGCGCCGAGGCGCTGTTGAGCCATGAAGGAATCTCGGCCCGCGAGATCCTTGGCGAGGTCGACGCCGTCAAGCTGCGCTCCTCGATGACCCTCTTCGCCCGTGCCGCCCCCGAGCAGCCGGTTTTCCAGCGCGTCCTCGACCGCTACTTCGACGGCGCGCCGGACCCGGCCGGCTGGTTCACCGCCGGCACCCCGTAGCGTTCGCGCTCCAGCGCCGGCATCACCTTCTCGGCGAAGGCCTTGACCAGCTCGGGGTCGAACTGGGTGCCGGCCTCGAGGCGCAGCTCCTCGAGCGCCTGCTCGTTGCTGCGGGCCGCCCGGAAGGGCCGGCCTTCGGTCATCGCGTTGTAGGCGTCGCAGATCAGGATCACGCGGGAGCCGAGCGGGATGTCGCGGCCGCTGAGGCCGTCGGGGTAGCCCTCGCCGTCCCAGCGCTCGTGGGTCGAGCGGACCAGCTGGGCGACCTCGCCGAGCGCCGGCGCGGCGTCGAGGACGCGCTGCCCGATCATCGGGTGCTTGCGCATCAGCTTCCACTCTTCCGGGGTCAGCTCGCTGCCCTTGTGGAGGATCTCGTCGGGAATCGCGATCTTGCCGATGTCGTGCAGCTCCGCCGCGCGGACGAGGACGTCGAGCTCTTCGGAGTCGAGGGAGAGCTGGCGGCCGAAGGTGGCGGCGAGGTGGGCGACGCCGTCGAGGTGGCGCTCCAGCTCCGGCTCGCGCTCGTGCAGGACCCGCAGCAGGACGCCGCGGGTCTGGCTGCTGGCCGAGTCGGCCCGCCGGCCCTTCTGCGAGTACATCCGCCGGTCGGCGATCCGCAGCGCCTCGGACGCGGTCACGACCTCGACCGGGATCAGGACCTTGCCCCAGGAGGCGCCGATGTCGAAGCCGCTGCCGCGTTGGGTCAGCGCCTCCTCCGCCGCCTGGCAGATCGCTTCGGCCGAGAGGGCCCGGGTCGAGGCGAGGACGCAGAACTCGTCGCCGCCGAGCCGGTACCCGCGCCCGTACGGCTCCATCGCCGCCGCCAGCTGCTGGCCGAGCCGGCGCAGGAGGTCGTCGCCGGCGGGGTGGCCGAAGCTGTCGTTGTAGGCCTTGAAGCCGTCGAGGTCGTAGATCGCCAGCACCATCGCCTCCGGCGGGCTGGCGTTGAGGGCGCGCTCGAGGTCGGCCATCAGCGCCCGGCGGTTGGCGAGGCCGGTGAGGGCGTCGGTCACCGCTTCCTCCCGGCTGGCGGCGAGCATGCGCCGGTTCTGGTCGAAGGTGATGAGGAGCCGGGCCAGCACCGCGAGGAGGCAGGCGACCCCGAGCGCGACCGCCGTCGCCCCGATCGGGACGAAGCTGCCGGAGGCGAGCAGGGCGATCCCGACCAGCGCCATCACGAGGGGGGCGACGATCCGGCGCTTCTCGGCGTGGCCGACGGCGGCGCCGAGCTCGGTGCCCGGCAGCCAGGAGGCGATCGCGAGGAGCAGGAAGGCGAGCGGCCAACCGACGCTGGCGAGGTTGAGTGCGGTGGTCGACTGCCCGGCGACGGAGAGGTAGACGACGTCGCAGGCGCCGAACAGCAGCAGCGCCACCGCGATCAGCAGCCAGGTCCCCTCGACCCGCCACTTCAAGGCGGCGAAGGCGCCGCTGAGCAGCCCGAGCAGGACCAGGTCCATGCAGGGGTAGGCGAGGCTGACGGCAACGCCGAGCGGGCTGCCGCCGAGCGCTTCCAGGACCGGCGGGAAGATCAGCGCCGCGGCGACGCCGGCGACGGCCAAAGCGCCGATCAGCCCGTCGACCCAGGCCAGCGGCTCCAGCTGCGCGACGCGCGTCCGCAGCAGCAGGACCAGAGCGACGAAGCTGGCGGGATAGAAGGCGAGGAAGAGGACGTCGGCCGGCGAGGGGAAGGGCGCCGGGCTCGCGTAGTAGAGGACGACGGAGTAGTAGGTCTGCCCGAGTGCCCAGAGCAGCATCCCGAGGCCGAGCGCGATCCAGGCCCGCCGCTCCGCCTCGACCACCGCGGCGCGCCAGAGGACGACGGCGGCGGCGCCGAGCCCGACCGCGTCGTAGGCCCAGCGCCCGACCGCGTCCTGGAGGGATTCGTCGCCGAGCGCCCAGAGGATCACCGCCGCGTAGAACGCGAGCAGTGCCGCCAATAGGGAGACCGCGGCGAAGGCGGCTATCCGCGAGCGCTCGGACCGCTTAGACGATTTGTCCACCTGGGACACATCGGCGTCTTTTTCCAAGGACTTGAGCCGTACGATGCGCCGCCATGCCGTTCCTCTTCTTCGCCGCCGTCGCCCTGATCGGGGCCACTGTCCACCTCCACCGCGACAGCCACCCGCGCAGCCGCGCCCGCGGCTTCGAAATCTTCCTGATCTGGTGGATGGTCGTGGCCGTCGGCGTCGCCGCCATCTTCGGCGCCATGTTCCACTTCTTCGACGGCCCCGACACGGCTCGCGAAATCGGCTACACGAACGGCGACGGCGGCTTCCAGACCGAGGTCGGCTTCGCCGACCTCGCGGTCGGGGTCCTCGGCGTCCTCTGCGCCCGCTTCCGTGACGGCTTCCTCCTCGCCGCCGTCGTCGCGGTCTCGATCTGTTACCTCGGCGACGCCTACGGCCACCTGCACCAGGCGGCGATCCACGACAACCACGACCCCGACAACACCGGCCTCCTCCTCTGGGCCGACTTCATCGTGCCGCTGGTCGCGATCGGCCTCTACGCCGCTAGCCGGACCCAGGCCGCGCGAACTCGTCCTTCCGCTTGATCAGCAGCCACTGCGGCTTCTCGCCGCGGCGGGTCCGCTGCAGGGCGAAACCGCCCTCGAGCTTGTCTCCGTGGAGGACGAAGACGGCGTGGCCGCGCTCGAGCGCCTCGGGCCAGGGAACCCGCCCACCCTGCTCGTAGCTGCCGCTGTCCCAGACGGCGCCCTCCCCGGTGGACTCGACCTCGATCGCCAGCCGCTTCGCCGCCGGGTCCATCGACGGCTCCTTCGGCACCGCCCAGGAGCGCATCGCCCCGTCGACTTCCAGCCGTAGGTCGAAGCGGCGCGGGTCCTCGTGTTCCTGGACGACGAAGGCGCCGGCGCTGACGCCGCGGACGGCGAACTGCTCGTGGCCCTCGACCTTGGTCCCTTCGACCTCGACATCCTCGACGCGGGCGCCGGGTGGCCCCTCCCGCAGGAGCTCGAGCAGCTCGTCGACGGCGTGCTCCGGTCCCTCGGCATGGACGAGAACGCTGCCGTCCTCGGCATTCCGCACCCAACCGGAGATCCCCAGCGCGGCGGCGCGGCGCAGGACAGCGTCGCGAAACCCGACTCCCTGCACGTGGCCCCGGGCCACACCGCGGATCGCTTTCTCGGCGGCGCTCACGAACCAAGCATCTCAAGCCCCGCGCGCCGATTGCGATTGGTCAGCCTGACCTGCGTTTCAGCGCCGCGCCGGTCGGGGACACCGCTGGCATGAGGGCAGTCATCTTCACCCGCTCGCCGGGGTCGGGAGACCGCGGTGGCACCTTCATGCGCGGCGTCGTCGCCGAGCTGGTCGAGCGGGGCTTCGAGGTGAAGGTACTGACGGAGGGGCTCTCGCTCGACATCGAGCTCGAAGGCACGGACCTCGTCCTCGTCGCGGAGCGGATCGAGCCCGAGCTGGCGCGGCGGATCGGCCGCCACCGCGCCCGCCACGGCGGCTACCGCCTGCTCTTCCACGACACCCGCGGCCGCGCCCTCACCGCCCCGGAGGCGATGGCGCGTTACGACCTCGGCGATTACGACGGCGTGCTCGCCCCCGGCGAGGTGGTCCGTCGCGCCTACCTCGAGCGTGGCTGGGCGGGGCGCGCCTGGACCTGGCACGAAGCCGCCGATACCCGGGTCTTCCGCCCGATCGAGGGGGTCGAGCCCGAGGCGGACCTGGTCTGGCTCGGCGACTGGGGAGACCGCGAGCGGCGAGCAGAGCTGGACGAGTTCCTCCTGCGCCCGGCACGGCGACTGCGTCTGCACGGCTCCGTCCATGGCGATCGCTTCTCGCGACGGGCGCGGCTGCGCCTCCGCCTCTCCGGGCTGCGCAACCGGGAGCCGGTCCCGGCCTCGGACCTGCCCGCGCTCTATGCCCGCCACCGTCTTACCGTCCATATCCCTCGCCGCCGCTTCGTCGACGCGCTGCCCGGAATCCCCACGATCCGCCCGTTCGAGGCGATGGCCTGCGGCATCCCGCTGATCAGCTCGCCCTGGGACGACTGCGAGGGGCTCTTCCGAGTCGAGCGGGACTACCTCCTCGCCCGCGACGCCGCCGAGACGCGGGAAGCGATGCAGGCGATCGTCGAATACCCGGAGCTCGCCGCGAAGCTGCGGGAGAGCGGCCTGGAGACGATCCGCGCCCGCCACACCTGCGCCCACCGCGTCGACGAGCTGCTCGCGATCGACGCCGAGCTGCGCGGCTTGCCGGCGGTCGAGGCGCTGGGCTGAAGGTCGCCTGATTTCCCCCCTGGCGGCGCCGGGGTGACGGTGAAATACTCGGCCGGTGAGGAGGCACGGCTGCATCGACTCGGCCGGCGGCTTGGGAGCCGACGGTCACGCCTGCTGGGGCTTCGACCGCGAGGACGAGTTCGCCGCCGCCGCGCTCGAGTTCCTCGAGGACGGCCTGCGCCTCGGCCAGCGTCTCGCCTACGTCGGCAGCGAACCGGTTGCCGAGCAGCGCGAGCGCCTGGCTCCGCTCGGCGACGTCGGCCGGATGGTCGACTCGGGGATGCTGCAGCTGTTCGAGCTCCACCACCTCTACCGGGTGGGCGAGCCGGTCGACGCCGAGGAGCAGGTCGCGATCTACGCGGCGGCCGCCGACGCGGCGCTCGCCGAGGGCTACACGGGGCTGCGGGTGGCGGCGCAGGTGACCGACCTGGTCAGGACGCCGGAGACTTGGGAGGCGCACCTGCGCTGGGAGAGCGCCGCCGACCGGGTACTGGCGCCGAAGGGCCTCTCGGCGCTCTGCGGCTACCGCCGCCCGGAGCTGCCGGCCCGGCTGCTGAACGACCTCGCCGCCGTCCACCCCGCCGCCAACGCGAGGGCCGACTCTCCGTTTCACCTCTTCGGCGAAGGCGACGGCCTCGCCCTCAGCGGCGAAGTCGACCTCTTCTCCCGCGACTCGCTCGAGCAGGCGCTGGGATACGCGGGCGCGACCGAGGAACCGCCGGCCCTCGACCTCGAAGCGCTCGAGTTCATCGACCACCACGGCTTCGAAGCGCTCGCCGAGCGCGGCTGCGCCCTCCACAACCCGCCGCCGGTGGTCGAACGTCTGCGTGAGCTACTGACGGCCTGAGGGAGCATCCATCCAGCAAATGGAAACCAGTCAAGCGATCAAGGAGACCGCCGAGAAGCTGCGCTCGGCGGAGCGGCATGAGCGACTCGCGATCTTTACCCAGGCGGCGCGGGGGCTCAACCGGGAGGAACGCGATCAGTACGAGCTCGATGCCACCTGCCTGGCGGTAGCCCGCGACGACACCGTGGAGTTCGCCCGTTCGGTCCTGGCGCAACCCGGAGAGGCGGACGAAGACACCCGCTTCCTGATCTTCGCGGCGGGGGCGATCGCCTGTCGCCGTGCCGAACACAGGCAGGCCGGTGAAGAGCTTCTGGATCTGGTTCGAGGCGAGTTCGGGCGCTCGCCCCTCTTCAAGCACTTCGACGCGCTCGCCCTCGAGGGCGGGAACAAGCGCCAGCTGCGGCGTGGCCTCGCCCTGGAGAGAGAGGTCCTGATGGACGGAGGCGGCAGGATCCACGCCGGGGGCGCCCACCTGATCGCCCGTTTCATCCTGCAGCTGAGCGAATGCGATGAGACGATCGGCGAGGCCGAGTTCGAGGAGGCTCTCGACTCGGTGAACGAGGCGATCGACAGCCGCGTCGGCTACGCCAAGTTCTTCGCCACCCGCGCCGCCGTCTACACGCACCTGGGCCGCTTCGACGAAGCGCGGGACGACCTGGTGAAGGCGATACGCCTCGAGGACCGCAACTCCGTCGATGCCCGCGAACGAATCGCCGAATACAAGTTCGAACGCCGGATGATCGAGATGCACCGCACTCTCCGCTCGGTGACCGCGCAGTCGAAGACCCTGGAGGCCCGCTCCAAGAAGACCACGGAGCGACTGCGCGGGGCCGAACTCTCTGTGATCAGCGCGGTGGCCTTCATCGCCGCGATCCTCTCCCTGATTCAGATCACCCTGGACAACATCGACAACCGCCCTCTCGGCGAGAGCCTGGCCATCGTGGGAAGCTTCGCGGTGATCCTCTTCGGAGCAGTCGCCTTCGGGTCCTGGCTGCTGCGAAGGCCATGGAACCATCTGGCCGATACCGCTTCGAGTGAGTCCCCCACCGACATCGACTGACGTTGACGCCGACCTCGGCGGCGTTCTCTTCAGGGGCGAGCTGATCAGCCTGCCGGCCGATGGGAAGGGGCACGACGCCGGCCTCGTCGGCGACGGCTTCGTCGGCCTCGCCGACGGCTCCACGCCACTCCTGCGCTCAGAGGACATCGACGCCCACGCCTACGCCCGCCTCGCCCTGGAGCGGCTGTGCCGGCACCGGTCCCTGGCGCCGCGGGAGATGTTCCGCGAGGCGCTGGCAGAAGCCGAGGCCTCCTCCGCTCCGATCGCCGAAAGCCCCTCGTGCACGGCTGTCGCCGTCACCGCGAGCGACGGACTACTGCGCGGCGGGCTCCTCGGCGACTGCCTCGCCGTGATCCGCCACCGCGACGGCCGCTGCACGGTCGCGTGGGATCGCCGGCTCGACCGCTTCGACGGCCCCGTCGCCGCTCGAATGGCGCGTGACGTCGCCGGCGGGATGTCGCTCGAGTCCGCCCGCGAAGCCGCCGGCCCGCAGCTGCTGGCCAATCGCAACGAGGCGAACACCAAGGGCTCCTACTGGCTCTTCGCCGACGATCCAGCCGCCGCCGAGCACGTCTCCCTCCTCTCGGCGCCTCTGGGCGAGGTGGAGGATCTTCTTCTCTGCACCGACGGGTTCACGCGCCTGATCGAGCCGTTCGGGATCGTCCGCGACCCGGAGGATCTGATCCGGCGCGCCGCCGCCGAGGGACTCGCCGCCCTCGGCTCCGAGCTGCGGGCTGCCGAGAGCGCGCCGGAGAGCTTCAGCCGCTTCCCGCGTCTCGACGTCTCCGACGACGCGACGGCGACCCTGCTTCGCGCCGAAGCGCTGAAAGTGACCCGTGGACCAACGGGCAATTGAAACGCTGTCGGGGGACCCGACGCTTGAGCTGCCCGAGTTCAACGACCCGCCAGCGGACCCGCTGCCCCTGCTCGAGTGCTGGCTGCGGGGTGCCGACGAGCGCGGCGTGCGCGAGCCGCGGGCGCTGGCGCTGGCGACCGCCGATGCCGAGGGTCGCCCGTCAACTCGCATCCTCCTGCTCAAGCAGGCGGTGCCGGCGGTCGTCTTCGCCGGCAGCTACGAGAGCCGCAAGGGACGGGACCTCGACGCGAACCCGCGGGCGGCGGGAACGCTCTACTGGCGGGAGACGCTGCAGCAGATCACGGTCGAGGGACCGGTGCGGAGGCTGAGCGAGGCGGAGTCCGACGCGATCTTCGGCGAACGGCCGGCGGACGCCCAGGCGACCACCGTCGCCTCGCGACAGGGAAAGGCGCTGGAGGATCCGGAAGCACTGCGAGAGGTCGCGGACTCGCTCGGCGAGGAGGAAACCTTGCACCGCCCCACGCGCTGGGGCGGCTGGCGGCTCGACCCCGACCTGGTCGAGTTCTGGCACGGCAGCCCCGACCGCCTCCACCGCCGCCTGCTCTACATAAAGGGCGAGCGCGGCTGGGGGCACCAGCGCCTGCAGCCCTAGAAGCGGGCGAGGCGCCTTTCCGTCCTCCTGGTGCGGAAAAGCGCCCCGCTACCCCCGCGTCCCGCCGCCGCTGCCGTCGGGCGACCAGCCGGGGCCGCGGAAGAGGTAGCCGCAGCGCTCGCGCCAGCTCTTCGCGTGCCGCACGTCGTGGGCGATGGCGATGAACTCGTGGAAGGCGACGTGGGTCGGCTTGAAGGTCCTGATGTTCCGCGTCAACCCGTAGCGGACCTTCTCGGTCTCGCCCTGGAAGGTGCCGAAGAGGCGGTCCCAGACGATCAGGATGCCGCCGTAGTTGCGGTCGAGGTAGACCTCGTTGGAGCCGTGGTGGACGCGGTGGTGCGAGGGCGTATTGAAGAAGAACTCGAACCAGGCAGGCATCTTCCGCACCCGCTCGGTGTGTATCCAGAACTGGTAGATGAGGCTGACAGCCTGCTGGGTGAGGATCATCCAGGGCGGGAAGCCGAGCAGCGCCAACGGCGCCCAGAACGGCAGCGCCGTCATCGGCGTCCAGGTCTGGCGCAGCGCGGTCGAGAGGTTGTAGTGCTCGGAGGAGTGGTGGACGACGTGGCTCGCCCAGAAGAGCCGCATCTCGTGGTGGATGCGGTGGAACCAGTAGTAGGCGAAGTCGTCGGCGAGGAATAGCAGCGCGTAGGTCCACCACATGTCGGCCGGCATCCGCAGCGGCGTCAGCTCATACAGGCCGGCGTAGATCGCGACGACGACGAGCTTCCAGACGGCGTTGATGGCGACGTTGCCGCCGCCCATCGTCAGGCTCGTGCGCGTGTCCCGGCTCTCGTAGCCGACCAGGTCGTCGTCCCGCGCGTACTTGAACGAGAGCAGCTCGACGACGAGCAGCAGCACGAACGCGGGAATCGCGTAGAGGATCAGCTCCGCCACGCGGTGAAGCGTAGAGGTCTAGCTAGAGGTAGCCGAGCGGGTCGGTGGGGGCGCCGTTGATCCGCACCTCGAAGTGGAGGTGCGGGCCGGTGCTGTGGCCGGTGTTGCCGCTGAGGCCGATCACGTCGCCCTGGCTGACCTGGGCGCCGACCGAGGTCGCGAAGCTCGACTGGTGGGCGTAACAGGTGGAGAGCCCGCCGCCGTGGTCGACGCAGGTGTAGTTGCCGTAGCCGCCGCTTTCGTACTCGGACTGCATCAGGATCACGGTCCCGTCAGCCGCGGCGCGGATCGGCGTCCCTTCCGGCACGGAGATGTCGATTCCCTCGTGCATCCGCCCCCAGCGGTAGCCGAAGCCCGAGGTGAGGGTGCCTTCGACCGGCCAGATGAAGCCCGCCGCGCTCGGCGAGGGCAGCGGCCCCGCCGGCAGCGCCACGCCGCCGGTCGCTTCGGCGATTTCCTGGGCGATCTGCGCCCGCAGGTCGGCCGCCACTTCCTCGTGCTCGTCGCGCTCGCCTTCGATCCCCGCCAGCTTCTGCCGCCGCTCCGCCCGCGCCGAGAGCAGCGCCCCCTCGCGGGACTCGAGCGTCGAGCGGGTGACTTCCAGCCGCTGCTCCTTGGCGGCGATCTCGTCGCGGGCGTCTTCGATCGTCAGTTTCGAGATCTTCCGCACCCGCACCAGCTTCTTCGCTTCGTCGCGCAGTTCGCGCACCCGCTCGGCCAGCCTCTCGTCGCTTTCCTGGATCGCGTCGAAGTACTCGGTGCGGGCGATCATGTCGCCGTAGTCCTCGGAGCTGAGGATCACCGAGGTGATGTCGGTCGAGCCGTAGGTGTAGATCGCGACCAGCCGCTCGCGCAGGTTGACCAGCGCCCGCTTCAGCCGGCCGCGCAGCGTCTCCAGGCGGTCGAGTGCCTCGCGCAGTTCGGCTTCGGCCTCATCGAGCTCGGCCTGCTTGGCCGCCAGCTCTTCTTCGGCCGCCGCCTCCTGGTTGCGCAGCGCCGAGACCTGGCCTTCGAGGGCGGAGATCTCCTCCCCCATCGCGGTGATGTCGGAGGTCAGCACGCCTTCGCGTTCTTCGACGGCGCCGATCTTCTCTTCGACCGCTTCCAGCTTCTCCGAGTTCGACTTCGCGGGCGCGGTCGCGACCGCCACCGCGCAGGAGGCGAGCAGGGCAAGGCCCATCGCCAGAAGCGACGAGAGCCAGCGCCGGCGCGTTTTCGGGGTCGATTCCGCCATAGCTGAAACGAGAAAGCCGGCATACGCGCCGGCCTTCAACAAACCGTAGGCGGGGGAAAAGGCTCGCGCCCGCCGGGAGAGCGGGCTGCAACCTCAGTTGCGCCGGTACTCGCAGTGCTGGGAGCGGTCGCCGCCGCGGCCGCCGATGCAGCGGTCCGGCCCGCCGCGGCCGTCGAGGAGGTCGTCGCCGCCGCGGCCGAGCAGGGTGTCGGCGTCGGCGGAGCCGACGAGCCGGTCGGGCCCGGTCGATCCCTCGATCTTCTCCGTGCTGCGGGCGATCCGCCCGGGGGTGCAGCCGGCCGCCTCCGGGTCCACCACTTCGCCGCCGATCCGCGCTTCCACGTGGACGCCTTCGTTCCGCACCCGCGCGAAGGAGGCGCTGTCGGTGGCGCCGGGGCCGCCGACGAAGAGGTCGCCTTCGCAGGGCTGGCCGCCGATCAGGAGATCGTCGCCGCCGCCGCCCAGCATCGCCGCCGCGCCGCTGGCCCGGCGCGGGTGGAGGATGTTGACGCCGAACAGCGCGTCGTCTCCGCCGCTGCCTTCGAGGCGGTCCGGGTCGGCGTCGTCCCCCGCGTAGAGGGTGTCGCCGCCCCTGCCGCCCAGCAGCCAGTCGCTTCCCGAACCGCCGTCGACCGTGACCGCGATTCCCGGCGGCAGCGAGCGCTCGAGGTCGACGAGATCGTTCCCGGGGCCGAGGGAGACGAGGATCGAGCTGACCCGGCCGGCGCAGAAGGCCGTGAGGCCGTCGAACCCGCAGCCGCCGGCGTAGCGCGGGTCGCCGAGCCGAACCGGGTTGCCGGCTTCCGAGCGAACGAGGAAGCGGCCCTTGCGGAAGCCGACCGAGACCTCGTCGACCCCGGCGTCGCCGGCGATCGCCAGGGTGGCGGCCCCGGTCAGGCTGTCGTAGAGCTCGACCCGCGTTCCGGCGCCGCTGGCCGCGCCGCAGGACTCGGCCACCGAGAAGGAGCCGAAGCACTCGTCGCTGCCGGGGCCGCCGAACGCCTGGTCCTGCCCCAGAGAGCCGAGCAGACGGTCGTCCCCGGGGCCGCCCTCGAGCCGGTTGGCGGTCACTTCGGAGGAGCTCATCAGGTCGTCGCCGGAGCCGCCGATCACGTCCTCGACCCCGACCAGGTGCTCCTCCTCGGCACCGCTCACCGCGCCGCTCGCGAGGTCGACCTCGATCGGGCCGCCGGCGCTGCGGTAGGAGGCGATGTCGTGGCTTCCCGGCCCGCCGTCGATGCTGTCGCTGCCGATCCCGCCGGTGAGGGTGTCGAAGCCGCCGCCGCCGCCGTCCACCTCGTCGTCCCCGAGGCCCCCCTCGACGTCGTCGCGCTCGGGCCCGCCGCGGACGGTGTCGTTGCCGCTGTCGCCCTGGACCCTGTCGCGCCCGGCGCCGCCGTCGACTTCGTCCGAGCCGCGGCCACCGAGAACGAAGTCCCTGCCCTTCTTGCCGTCGATCGTGTCTTTGCCCCTGCCTCCCTCGATCCGGTCGCGGCCGAAGCCGCCGCAGATCACGTCGTTGCCGCGGCCGCCGAAGATCTTGTTCGGGCCGCGGCCGCCGAAGATCACGTCGGGGCCGCGGGTGCCGCGGATGACGCGATCATTGGAGGCGATCGTCCCCTCCCGCCCCCCGCACAGCGCCCGCAGCGCCTCGGGCGAGTCGGCGAAGACGAGCATCAGGGCGAAGGAGACGGCGACGATCGCGGCCAGGACGACCGCGAGACGCCGACCACCCACAGCTGCTCCTGGCATGCTCGATCCACCCTTCCACCCTGAGGAAACCCTTCGTTTATCCACTACCCGCTACCCCGCGCCGCGAACCGGCAGGCGCCTGCGGGCCGGCCTACGCCGACTGTCGCGCCGCCAGCTCCGCCGCCGGGTCCTCGTAGGCGAAGGTGCTGTACCCGAGCCAGTCGGGGAGGCTGCGGACGAGGTGCTCGGGGCCGCTGACGCTGATCCGCTTCGAGCGCATCGCCGCTCCCAGCTCGAGCTGCCCCAGCCAGACTTCGGCCATCGCCCGCGCCTCGGCGTCGACCTGGAGGTCGATCCCGAAGCCGGGGTCGGTGAAGCAGAGGTCGGCGTTCGCCTTCTCGGCGACCAGCCACCAGGCGCGTTTGCCCTCCTCGGCGTCGCGGTAGCGGAAGAAGACGACGACCTGGTCGCCGGGCAGGCGGTCGAGCTTGACGCTGCGCCGCATGTCCCACATCAGCAGCGCCGGGTCGGCTTCTTCGGAGCCGATCTCTCGCTTCAGCCACTCCCGGCTCCAGTTGCCGAGTTGGACGACCAGCGGCCCCAGCGCTTCACCCGCCGGCGTCAGCCGGTAGGCGTGGCCGCGCTCCCCCCGCAGCGGCTCCCGCGTGATCAGGCCCGAGCGCTCCATCTCCCGCAGCCGCTTGCTGAGCAGCGAGGAGGACATCCGCGGCACCCCGCGCTGCAGCTCGTTGAAGCGGGTGCTTCCCATCAGCAGCTCGCGCAGGACCAGCAGGGTCCAACGCTCGGTCAAGACCTCCGCCGCCTGGGCGACCGGGCAGAACTGTCCGTAGCTGTCGGCCATCTCCCTCTGCAGGCGAGTCTACGCGCCTAACTGCAGATCTTGAAGTTGATCGCCCGGGCGCCTGGGCGTAGAAAAGGGTCATCAAGCAATCCAAAAAGGAGATTCAGCAGTGACCCCCAGCACCGACACCCAGGGGCCCAGCCCCGAACTGAGGCAGAAACACCGCAAGATGTGGGCCTCCGGCGACTACCCCTCGATGGTCGAGACCTTCCTCCTGCCGCTCGGCCCGCGCCTCGTCGAGGCCTGCGGGATCGGCGCCGGCGACCGCGTCCTCGACGTCGCCGCCGGGACCGGCAACGCGGCGATCGTCGCCGCCAAGGCGGGCGCCGACGTCGTCGCCAGCGACCTCACCCCCGAGCTCTTCGACGCCGGCCGCGCCCGCGCCGAGGCCGAGGGGGTCGAGCTGGAGTGGGTCGAGGCCGACGCCCACGACCTCCCCTTCGAGGACTCGAGCTTCGACGTCGTCATCTCCTCGATCGGGGTGATGTTCGCGCCCTTCCACGAGAAGGCGGCGGCCGAGCTGGTCCGGGTCTGCAAGCCCGGCGGCAAGATCGGCCTGCTCAGCTGGACGCCGGAGGGGATGATCGGCGGCCTCTTCCGCACCATGGGCCAGTTCATGCCTCCCCCTCCCCCGGGCGCGCAGCCGCCGCCGCTGTGGGGTGGCGAGGAGCATCTGCGCGGCCTGCTCGGCGACGGGATCGAGCTGGAGGCGGTCGAGAAAGGCGTCCTCGAGGTGAGCGCCTTCCAGCGCCCCGACGACTACGGCGAGCACTTCAAGCAGCGCTACGGGCCGACGATCGCCGCCCGCGCCAACGCCGAGAAAGAGGGCCGCGCCGAGGAGTTCGACCAGACCCTGAGCGAGTTCTGCGCCGAGTGGAACCAGGGCAGCGAGGAGCAGGCGCACTTCGGCATGGAGTACCTGCTGACCGTCGGGCGCAAGCGGGGCTGAGGGCGATGAGCCGGCAGAGCTACGACGCGGTCGTGGTCGGTGCCCGCGTCGCCGGCACCCCGGTGGCGGCGCGGCTGGCGGAGCAGGGCTGGCGGGTCCTGCTCCTCGACCGCGAGCCGCCCCCCACCGACACCCTCTCGACCCACACCCTGTTCCCGAACACGCTGGCGCGGCTGGCCGAGCTGGGGGCGCTGGAGCGGATCGAACGGGAGCACCGGATCAACCTGGTCGAGTACGCGATCCGCACCCTCGGCCACGAGGCGGTGGGGGCGTTCACCCCGGTCGGCGGCTTCGACCGGATGGCGGCGATCACCCGGCCGGTCCTCGACCCGGCGCTGCTCGAGGTCGCGGTCGATGCCGGCGCCGAGACCCGCTTCGGCGAGAAGGTCACCGGCCTGCTCGGCAGCGGCACCGAGGCGGACCCGGCCCGCGGCGTCGTCCTCGAGAGCGGCGAGGAGATATCGGCGCGCTGGGTGCTCGGCGCCGACGGCCGCGTCTCCACCGTCGCCCGCCTGCTCGGCCTCGAGAAGGAGCGGCACCTGGCGGGCGAGATGGCCTTCATGTTCGGCTACTGGCGCGGCCTGCCGCAGACCGACCAGTTCAAAATCGACGTGATCGAGGAGGGCTCACTGGTCTGGACGCCGGCCGAGGACGACCTCTCGATGCTGATCCTCGGCGTCGACCCGCGGCTGACCCGCGGCGACCAGGCCCAGCGGCAGCGCACCTTCCTCGAGACCCTGGAGCAGTACGAAGACTGGTTCGACGCCGCCTGGCTCGAGCGCGGGGAGCAGGTCGGCGGCATCCGCGTCGCCCCGGAGACGATGCTGCGCGGCTTCTTCCGCCAGGGCACCGGGCCGGGCTGGGCGCTGATCGGCGACGCGGGCCACTTCAAGAACCCCTCCACCGCCCAGGGCATCTCCGACGCGATCGAGCAGTCCCTCCACGTCGCCGCCGAACTCACCGGCCCGGAGGAGAGCCTCGCGGGCTACGAGGCCTACCGCGACGAGCGCGCCCGCGAGCACTACGAGTGGTCCTTCGACCTCGCCCGCTTCGCCAAGCCTGAGACCTCAGCCCCTATCTTCGCCGGCCTCGCCGAGGACCCGGAAGCGGGTCAGAACCTCCGCGACGCCCTCAGCCGCCAGCTCCGCCCGAATAGCGACGTCTTCACCAGGGAGCGCCTGGGAAAGTGGTTCTCTGCCGTCCCGAGCGCGCACTGAAGATGCTTATAGACGTAAGTTTGTTTAGACGATTAATCGTATAATCGTCTAAGCTGATGGGATGATTTTCCAGATCTCCCGGCTGACCCCGCCTTTGCTGGAGCAGCTCGACGAGCTCGAGGAGCTGCGGTACGCACTCGAACGCGGGGTGCAGACCCGCAGCCGTTGGATCGGTTGGCTGCGGCGGCAGGTGCGGGCTGCCTCCGTGGAGAGCTCGACCTCGATCGAGGGGTTCAGCGTCTCTCCGGAGGAAGCCCTCGCGCTCACCAGCGGCCGCTTCGTGCCTGAACCGAGCGATGAGGGTCGCCAGGCGGTCGCCTGCTACTCCAGGGCGATGGATCACGTCGGCACGATGGCCGTCGACCCCGGGTTCCGCTGGCTCGACCGCGTCGTCCTCGACCTTCATTTCCAGGCCTGCTACTTCCAGAGGGACAAGGAACCCGGTCTCTGGAGAACGGGCCCGATCGGCGTCACCGGCGCCGACGGGTCGATCGAGTTCCGCGGCCCGGACGCCGCGGACGTGGCGCGTTTGATGGACGAGGTGGTGGATTGGCTGGCCGCGGGCGATCTCGAAGCGGACGTCTTCGTCCGCGCCGCGATGGCGCACCTCAACGTCATCTCCGTCCATCCGTTTCGCGACGGCAACGGCCGCATCGCGAGGATCATCCAGTCGCTGGTCCTGGCTCGTGGCGGTCTCGCCTCGCCCGAGTTCTTCTCGATCGAGGAGTACCTCGGCGAACACACCGGCGAGTACTACGCCGCCCTACGCGAGGCCCAGGGTGGCGGCTACCGGCCGCAACGAGACGCCTCCGGTTGGATCGCCTTCTGCCTCGGAGCCCACATCGCCCAAGCCCGGCAGCGGCTGACCCAGGTCGAGCAGGCCGCCTCTCGCTGGCAGCAACTGGAAGAGGCGGCCGATCAGCGCGGGTGGCCCGACCGGGTCGTGATCGCACTCGAGCAGAGCCTGCTCGGCGGAACCGACAGGGCCCGCTACTCCGAAGAGGCCGACGTCTCCCCCGCCACCGCCAGCGCCGACCTCCGCCGCCTTCTCGACGCCGGCCTCGTCGAACAGCGAGGACGCGCGAGGAACACCTCCTACCTCGCCACCGACCAGCTCCGAACGCTGGCCGGATCGAAGTCCTAGCGCGCGGGCGTAAACCCCCGTAGCCGCAGCGAGTTGGTGACCACGAAGACGCTGGAGAAGGCCATCGCGGCGCCGGCGATGATCGGGTTGAGGAGGCCGGCGGCGGCGAGGGGCAGGGCGGCGACGTTGTAGGCGAAGGCCCAGAAGAGGTTGCCCTTGATCGTCGCCAAGGTGCGGCGGGAGAGCCGGATCGCGTCGCCGATGGCGCGGGGGTCGCCGGAGACGAGGGTGATGTCGGAGGCCTCGATCGCGACGTCGGTGCCGGTGCCGATCGCGAGGCCGAGGTCGGCCTGGGCCAGGGCCGGGGCGTCGTTGACGCCGTCGCCGACCATCGCCACCGTCCGTCCCTCGCCCTGCAGGCGCTCGACCACCGCGGCCTTGTCGGCTGGCAGCACTTCGGCGATCACCTCCTCGATCCCGAGCTCAGCGGCGACGGCCCGCGCGGTCGCCTCGTTGTCCCCGGTCAGCAGCACCGGCCGCAGCTCCAGCTCCTTCAGCGCCCCGATCGCCGCCGCGCTCGACGGCTTGGTCGAGTCCGCCACGACGATCAGGCCGCGAGCCTCGCCATCCCACCCCACGGCGATCGCGGTCTGACCGCGCGCTTCGGCTTCGCCGCGCGCCGCCTCGAGTTCGGGTGCGAGCGAGTGTCGAGTTTGTCTCCCTATGCGAGACAAACTCGACAGCGAGTCGCCGGAGGCGCGGCCGACGACGACCGAGTGACCCGCGACCTCACCGCGGACGCCGACCCCCGCCTCGCTCTCGAACTCGTGAACCGCCGGCAGCAGCGTGAACTCGGCCTTCGCGCGGGCGGCGATCGCCTGGGCGATCGGGTGCTCGGAGGCGTCCTCGACGGCGCCGGCCAGGCGCAGCACCTCGGCCTCGTCTTCGCCCGGCGCGGCGTGGACCGCGGCCACCGCCATCTCGCCACTGGTCACGGTGCCGGTCTTGTCGAGGACGACGGTGTCGATCCGCCGCGTCGACTCCAGCACCTCCGGGCCCTTGATCAGCAGCCCCAGCTGGGCGCCGCGGCCGGTCCCGACCAGGAGCGCGGTCGGGGTCGCGAGGCCGAGCGCGCAGGGGCAGGCGATGATCAGGACCGCAACCGCGGCGGTGAAGGCGAAGGTGGCGCCGGCGCCGTTGCCGAGCCAGAAGCCGAGGGTCCCCACCGCCAGGGCGATCACGATCGGGACGAAGACGGCGCTGACCCGGTCGGCGAGCCGCTGCACCGGCGCCTTCCCGGACTGGGCCGCGGTGACGAGACGGGCGATCTGCGCCAGCGCGGTTTCCTCGCCGACGCGGGTCGCGCGGACGACGAGGCGGCCGCCGACGTTGATCGTCGCGCCGACCACCTCGTCGCCGGGGCCGACTTCGACCGGCACCGACTCGCCGGTCACCAGCGACTGGTCGACCGCCGAGGAGCCGCTCTCGACGACGCCGTCGGTCGCGACCTTCTCGCCCGGCCGGACGACGAAGCGCTCGCCGGCCGTGAGCTGCTCGATCGGCACCCGCCGCTCCTCGCCGTCGGCGTCGAGCACGGCGACGTCCTTGGCGCCGAGGTCGAGCAGCGCCTCCAGCGCCGCCCCGGCACGCCGCTTCGCCCGCGCCTCGAAGTAGCGGCCGGCGAGGATGAAGGTGGTGACCACCGATGCCACCTCGAGGTAGATCTCATCGGCGCCGGAGCCGCGCTCCGGGACGATGTCGAACGGCATCTTCATCCCGTTCATCCCGGCGTCACCGAAGAAGAGCGCGTAGAGCGACCAGCCGAGGGCGGCGAGCGTCCCGATCGAGATCAGGGTGTCCATCGTCACCGCGCCGTGGCGGAGGTTCTGCCAGGCGGCCTCGTGGAAGGGCCAGCCGGCCCAGAGGACGACCGGGACCGCCAGCTGCAGCGAGAGCCATTGCCAGTTCTCGAACTGCAGCGGCTCGATCATCGAGAGCAGCAGGACCGGCAGCGAGAGCGCGGCGGCGAAGATCAACCGGCGGCGCAGGTCCTCGGTCGGGTCCGCTGCGACGACGTCGCCCTCCCCCTCCTCGTCGGGAAGCGAGGCCGAGTAGCCGACCTCCGCCACCGCGCCGACCAGCTGCTCCGGCGCGACCCGGTCGGGATCGAAGCTGACGCTCGCCCGCTCGGTGGCGAAGTTGACGCTCGCCTCTACCCCGTCGAGCCGGTTGAGGCTCTTCTCGACGCGACCGGCGCAGGAGGAGCAGGTCATCCCCTCGATCGGCATCTCCAACCGCTGCTCGCTCTCGTGTCCGACCGCTTGGCTCATCGCGGCACCACCACCGTGAACTCGGCCGTCTGGACGGCGCCCTCGTGCTTGAACTGCAGGTAGAGGCGATAGTGACCCGGCGTCGGGAAGGTGGCGTCGAACTCGATCTCCTCGGCGGCGACCTCGTGGCCCTCCTCGGGGTGGACGTGGAGGAAGGCGAGGTCCCCTTCGCGCAGGGCGACCAGGTGGCCCTTGGCGCCGAGGTAGGGAGCCAGGTCCTCGACGGGCGCACCGCCCTTGCTGACCGTGAAGGTGAGCGAGGCGGGCTCGCCGGCAACCGCGTCGTCGGCGTCGAGCCGGACCTCGTAGCCGTTCGTCTCGTAGTCGGGCCGCGGGGCCGGGAATGGCCGCGCCTCGAACTCACCGCCGGAGACGAACAGGTCGCTCGCCAGAGTCTGCTGCTCGCCGTCGACCGAGAAGTCGGCGAAGACGCGGTAGACCCCGGCCTCGCCGAACTCGATCGGCACGGTCCAGGTTCCCGCCGCGTCCATCTCCGGGTGCAGGTGGCGGAACTCGGCGCCGTCGCGGCGGACGACGATCAGGTGCAGCCGCTTCTCGTGCAGCTCGTCGAACTCGGTGACCGCGGCGCCGTCGGCGCCCTCGATCGAGAAGCGCAACTCCGTCGCCTCCCCGCGCTGCATCTGGGTGGGGCTGAGCCGCAGCGTGTAGCCGTCGGCCGAGACCCCGAGGCCGGCCGGCTCATGGCTCGCCATCGCGGTGGCCCCGTGCGCGTCGTGGGCTTCCATCGTCTCCTCCGTTCCGCTGCTCTCCGTCCCGGCCGGGTCGACGGCGGAGCCGACGGCCACCGAGGCGGCGAAGACGGCCGCCAAGCCGAGCACGAACAGGGCGATCTTCGTATAGGGGCGGGAGGTATCCATGGATTCGACTGTAGCACATACCCAGAGGGGGTATACTGACTTCGGCGTTCGTCCTTTCAGGGGCATATCCGCGGGAAAGGACGAACGCCGCTCCCAATCGCAGTCCGAAAGGAACAAAGATGGCGCAATCCCAAGGCGACCCCGGCTATATCGAGAACAAGGAGAAGGTGAAGAACCGGCTGCGCCGGATCAGCGGCCAGATCGGCGGCATCGAACGGATGGTCGAGGAGGAGCGCTACTGCATCGACATCCTCACCCAGATCTCGGCCGCCCAGGCGGCGATCGACAAGGTCGCCCTCGCCCTGCTCGACGAACACACCCGCCACTGCGTGGTCGGCGCCGGCAGCGTCGCGGAGCGCGAGGCCAAGACCGAGGAGATGATGGAGGCGGTCGGCCGCCTGCTGAAGAGCCGCTGAATCACACAATAAAGCTAATTAGGTGTTCGTTTAGCTCTTATGTGCGATTATTAGCTCCATCAAGAGTTTTGTCGACATCGACCGGACGTTCGCGGACCAGCCTCGCGAGCTCGGGCCTCTCCTCGCCAGAATCGACACCGCGAAGGGTCGCCAGAGCCTGTACGAAGACCAGTTACCAGAGCTCTTGGCCCAGCTAGCCGAAGATGCTCGCGTCGCATCGATCACGGCCTCCAACGCGATCGAGGGCGTGATCGTCGAGGGCAAGCGGGCGGAGCAGATTGTCGAGGGCTCCCGCCGCTTTCGCAACCGCAACGAGCGTGAGTTCGCCGGCTACCGAGACGCCGTCGACGGGCTGGTGCGGCAAGAGGCACCAGAGCCTCTCGACGTTCCCTTCGTCCTCCACCTCCATCGCCTTCTCTTTGCCCACGCGGGTGGACGCGGCGGACATCTGAAGTCGGACCAGAACCTGATCGTCTCCTACGAGGGGGGCGTCCGTGAGATCGTCTTTGAGCCCACCCCCCCAGAGGAGACGGAATTCCAGCTCGCCGAGCTCCTCATTCGGTACGAAGCGGCCAAGAGCGAGCAGATCGCCCACCCCCTGGTCCTGATCGGTGCCTTCGTCGTCGACTTCCTCGCCATCCACCCCGTGGCCGACGGAAATGGCCGGCTCGCCCGCCTGCTGACCACCCATGAGCTGCTGAGTCGGGACTACCGGGTCGCGCGCTACGTCAGCATCGAGCAGCGCATCTACGAATCGAAAAACAGCTACTACCGAGCCTTGTACGAATCCCAGCTCGGCTGGCATGAGGCCGCACACAGCATCTGGCCCTGGATCACCTACTTCAGCACGATCCTCGTGTCCGCGTACGAGGGTTTCGAGGAGCGCGTGGCGGCCGCTCGCTCCCAATCGGGGAGCAAGCGCGAACGCGTCCGGAACCACATCCTCGAGCACGCTCCCGATAATTTCCGGCGCCGCGACGTCGAGCGTGCCCTCCCCGGCATAAGCGACGCCACCGTGAGGCTCGTTCTCGCCGAGCTGCGGGCAGAGGGGCAGATCGAGGCCGAAGGCGCGGGCCGGGGTGCCAGGTGGCACAGGCTCTCGAGGAACCGAACGTGAGCGAGGCCCCCGCCAATCGCTTTGCCGCCGCCGTCCGTCGCTTCAACCGCGACCCGCGGCTGGTCGGCCTCGCGCGGCGGACGCGCGAGCGCACGCTCGGCGACGACGACTTCGTCGACCACCTCTCCACCGCCCGCGGCCGCCCCTCCGACCTCGCCGCCCGCCAGCTGGTCGAGCTGCGGGGCGAGCGGCCGGGCTTCGCCGGCGAGCTCGGCCTGACGGCGCTGCAGGCGTGGCAGCGACTGGCCGAGAAACAGGACCGCGGCCGCGGCAAAGTCGACGTCGCGATCCTCTTCACCGACCTCGTCGGCTTCTCGAGCTGGGCGCTGGAGGCCGGCGACCGCGCGGCGGTGCGGCTGCTGCGCGAGGTCGCCGAGGCGATCGAGCCGCCGGTGCTGGAGCGCCAGGGCGAGGTGGTGAAGCGGCTCGGCGACGGCCTGATGGCAGCATTCTGGGACGCGCCGGCCGCGGTCGAGGCCGCCTTCGCGGCATCGGAGCGGGTGGCGCCGATCGCGGTCGACGGCTACCGCCCGGTGCTCCGGACCGGCATCCACGTCGGCCGGCCCCGCAAGCTCGGCGGCGACTACTTCGGCGTCGACGTCAACATCGCCGCCCGCCTCGCCGACGCGGCGAAGCCCGGCGAGGTCCTCGTCTCCGATCGCGCCCTGGAGCGCCTCGCGCCCGGCACGGCCGAGGCGAAGCGCCGCCGCTTCAGCGCCAAGGGCGCGCCGAAGGACATCGACGCCTACGCCCTGCGGCCCGCCCAGTCATCGCGGCCGATCGAGTAGACGACGATCTCATCCCCCTGCAGCTCGTCCTCGCGTAGCGGCGCCATCCCGAGGCGCTCGGCAACGGCGATCGAGGCGGCGTTGTCGGGCCGGACCATCGCCGTAACGTAGGGCAGGGCGAATTCCTCGAAGACCCAGTCGAGCACGGCTCGCGCGGCCTCGGTCGCGAAGCCCTGGCCGCGGGCCTCCGGGCGCAGCACCCAGCCCAGCTCGGTCTCGCCGAACTCGGGCCAGTATTTGAGGCCGGTGCGGCCGAGGAACTCGCCGGCGGCGTCGAGGATGACGACGAACCCGTAGCCCCGCCCGGCCCATTCCTCGAGGCTGCCGCCGATCCGCCACTCGTACCAGTCGCGATCCCGCGCTCCCATGTATTGAGCGACCAGCGGGTCGTCGTGGAGGCGGACCAGCTGCTCGACGTCGCCCGGCTCGACCGGCCGCAGGCGTAGGCGCTCAGTCGCGAGCGAGAACATCGACCACCCCCGGCAGCTCGGCGTGGCTGTCGAGGACGTAGTCGGCCTCGGGACCGGAGTCGGCATCGCCCTCGTCGTTCATCCCCCGGTAGCGGACGGTCCTCATCCCCAACGCGGTGGCGCCGGCGACGTCGGTGCGGCGCAGGTCGCCGACGTGGACCGCCTCCCCGGGCCGCGCCCCCAGCGCCCCCAGCGCCGCTTCGAAGATCTGCGGCGCCGGCTTGTAGTGGCCAACCTCGTCCGAGAAGCCCCAGCCGCCGAAGAACTCGAGCAGCCCCTCGGCGGCGAGCAGCTCCCGCAATAGTTCACCGCCGCTGAAGCCGACGTCGCAGACGATGCCCAGCCGCAGCCCGCGCTCGGCCAGCCCTTCCAGGCACGGCCGGATCCCCGGCGCGAACTCCAGCTCCACCTCGCGGCCGGCGCCGAGGAAGGCCTCTGCCACCATCTCCCGCGCCGCCCCCTCGACCCCGAGCGCTCGGACCAGCGACTCCGCCGCCTCGCTCGGATGCAGGTGCCGCCCTTCCGCCCACGACTGTTCCCAGTCGAGCCCCACCCGCTGCAACGCTTCGACCAGCAGCTCCGCCTCGACCTCGACGTCGTGGCTCGCGCAGGCCGCAGCCACCCCCCGCTCCCGCGCCGCCGACATCGCCCCGGGCGGCACCGTCGCAATCGTGTTCCAGAAATCCAGGGTGACAGCTGTAATCGGTGAGTAGCTCATTTAGGGCCTCAAACAGCCATTTCTCGCCGCTGGCGATCTATAAAAGAATTTGTTCTTTTTTTCAAAGGAACTTTGATTGGTTCCTCGACAGGTACCGAGCGATGGAAGCATCGCAGGCAAGGGGGCCGAAAACGGAAGAGGAGCGTAGGAGGTTCGACTGCGCCTACCGTCGGTACGCCGATGAGCTGTACCGCTTCTGCCTGAGGACCAATCACAACACCGCATTCGCCGAAGAGGCGCTGTCCACGATCTTCGCCGAGGCCTGGCGCCGGCGGGGCGAAATCGACTTCGTTACGAAGCCGATCAGGCCTTGGCTCTACGGAGTCGCGCGCAACGTGCTCCACAACCAGCGGCGCAAACAGCGTCGCCAGGAAGAGACTTCGACCAATCTCGCGCGCGTGCAGAGGCGTTACGCGGAGGACCCCAGCGAGGAGCTCTCCCGCCGGGAGGTGACCTTCGCGCTGGTCGGGTCGCTCCGGGCCCTCCCCAAGGGACAGCGGGACGTGGCGACGCTCTGCCTGCTGGGCGACTGCTCCTACGAGGCGGCGGCCAGCGAACTGAAGGTCCCCGTCGGGACGGTGCGCTCCCGCCTCTACCGAGCCCGCCTCAGCCTTGCCCTTGCCGTCCGCGGCGCGGACGGTTCCAACCAACAACAGAGTGAAAGGAAGTCATGTCGAAGTTCAACCTCAGCATCAACCTGACCAAAGAACAGCTGGACATCCTCTACGGAGCGAACTCCAACGTCATCATCGCCAAGCCGACCGGAGAAGAATCGCCGAATGTCGCTTGGCAGGCCTTCCGGCCGATGGAAAGCAACACCGTGCAGTGGGAAGAAAAGTTCGGGATCTATGCCTCCGTCGCCCAGCTCACGAACGGCGCGATCCTGACCAAGACGTCCAAGACCTCCTTCCCCGCCGCGGAAAAAAGCCTCTACAGGCTGGGGGGCAATGCGTATTTCGAACCCCCGACCCCGAAGGCCAAAGCCGAAGACGGAACGTACTACGCCGCCAACGGCTACGAAAACGACCTCCTCTTCGGGCTGTTCCAGGACGCGGTGGTCAACGGCAAGCAGGTACCGGGCAATGCCATCTCAGCGGCTCCCGTCCCGCTCAACAGCACCGCGGCGATGACCCCCTACACGACCCTCTACGCCTGGACCCAGTCCCAGGTCGTCAGCAACACCGTCGTCACCAAGGTCACCTCCCCGATGACGGAGGTCAAGTTCGGCGGAAAGATCTCAAATATCACCCTTGGCTACGCCAACGGCGAATTCATCGTAGAAAACGAAAACGAGTTGGAGGCGGGAGCATCGGTCAAGGTGCTGATGCCGGCCCTCTCCGGAGTGGTCGAAGGCTGATCCTCACTCGCGAGCACCGGGGGATGCGCTTTGGGGCGCATCCCCCGCGCACCCTTGCGGCCGGGTGTACCTTCGATACATGTCGCACAAGGCTGCAGATCGGATTCGCAACGTCGCTCTGATCGGCCATCGCGGCAGCGGCAAGACCAGCCTGCACGAGGCGATGCTCTACGAGGCGGGGGCGATCAACCGGCTCGGCAGCGTCGAGAACGGCTCCACGGTTTCCGACCACGAGCCCGACGAGCAGCGGCGGGGGCTCTCGATCAACGCCTGCGTCTCCTGCTTCGGGCACGACGACCGCGAGATCAACCTGATCGACACGCCGGGCGACCCCAGCTTCGTCGCCGACGCCGCCGCGGCGCTGCGCGCCGCCGACTCGGCCGTGGTCGTCGTCAACGGCGTCGCCGGGGTCGAGGTGCAGACCGAACGGCTCTGGCAGCGGGCCGACGAGGAGGGGCTGGCCCGGCTCGTCTTCGTCAACATGCTCGACCGCGAGCGGGCCGACTTCTTCGCCGCGCTGGACTCGCTGAAGGCCGCCTTCGGCCCCCACGTCGTCGCCACCGAGATCCCGATCGGCTCCGAGCACGAGGTCCGCGGCGTCGTCGACCTGATCGACATGGAGGCCTTCGTCTACGCGGGCAGCGAGCGCGGCGGCGCCGAGCGGGTGCCGATCCCCGACGAGCTCCTCCCCCGGGCCGAGGAGTACCGCGAGAAGCTGATGGACGAGGTCGCCGAGAACTCCGACGAGCTGATGGAGCGCTACCTCGACGGCGAGGAGATCGCCCACGCCGACGTCGTCACCGCGCTCAAGCGCGGGGTCACCGAGGGCCACCTCTTCCCCGTCACCTGCGGCGTCGCGACCCGGAACCTGGGGACGAACCGGCTGCTCGACGCGCTCGTCGAGGACCTGCCCTCGCCGGCGATGCGGGGGCCGCTGGCGGCGCTCGACGGCGACGGCGCGGCGATCGAGGTCGCTCCCGACGAGGACGGGCCGCTGGTCGCCTACGTCTTCAAGACCACCGCCGACCCCTACGCCGGCCGGATCAACATCTTCCGCGTCTACAGCGGCACCGTCCGCTCCGACTCCCACGCCGTCAACGTCAGCCGCCACCAGAAGGAGAGGATCGGGCCGATCGGCCAGCCGCTGGGAAAAGACCTGAAGCCGGTCTCCGAGCTGGGGGCCGGCGACATCGGCGCGGTGGCGAAGCTGAAGGAGACGCGAGCCGGCGACGTCCTCTGCGAGGCGCAGCGTGACCTCTCCGTCCGGCCGCTCGACCTGCCGGCCCCGGTGATGGCGTTCTCCTACGAGGCGAAGACGAAGGGGGACGAGGACAAGGCGGCGACGGCGGTGCGGCGGCTGAGCGAGGAGGACCCGACCCTCGACGTCCACCGCGACCCCCAGACCGGCGAGCAGATCATCGCCGGCCTCACCCAGGTCCACGTCGAGGTCCTGGTCGAGCGGATGAAGGAGCGCTTCGGCGCCGAGATCGAGCTGCACCCGCCGCGGGTCCCCTACCAGGAGACGATCCGCCAGCCGGCCTCAGCGCATGCCCGCTACAAGAAGCAGACCGGCGGCAAAGGCCAGTTCGCCGACTGCGCGATCGAGATCGAGCCGGGCAGCGACGGCGGCGGCCTCGAGTTCGTCAACAAGATCAAGGGGGCGGCGATCCCCGGCAGCTTCATCCCCGCGGTCGAGAAGGGCATCGTCGAAGCGATGCAGCACGGCACCGTCGCCGGCTACCCGGTCAAGGACGTCCGCGTCCGCCTCGTCGACGGCAAGCACCACGACACCGACTCTTCCGAGCTCGCCTTCAAACTGGCCGCCTCCATGGCCTTCAAGGAGGCGATGGCCGAAGCCGACCCCGCCCTCCTGGAGCCGATCGTCAAGCTCACGATCAGCTGCCCCGACGAGGTCGTCGGCGACGTCATCGGCGACCTCAACTCCCGCCGCGGCCACCCCCTCGGAATGGAGGCGAAAGGCCAGGTGACCGAGGTCCGCGCCGAGGTGCCGATGGCCGAAGTCCTCGACTTCGCCCCCGACCTGCGCTCGATCAGCGGCGGCCGCGCCGACTTCACGATGGAGTTCGAGCGCTACGAGGAGGTCCCGGCCCACCTGGCCGAGAAGGTCGTCGCGGCGACCTCGGATGGCGCGGCAACCGCCGTTTAGACAAGCGGAACAGCCGCCAACGTAGGTGATCAGATTTATCTGATACCTTTCCCTCATGACCCGGTTGACCGCCACCGAGGTGGCTCGCGAGTTCTCTGCCGTTTGCAGCCGCGTGGGAGCCGGCGAGGAGATCGAGGTCGTTCGGAACGGCGTCGCTGTGGTGGAGATGCGACCTGCCCGAGCCGGACATCTGGTCTCGGCCGCAAGATGGGACGAGTTGATGGCCGCCGCCCCACCGCCGGACGATGACTTTGCCGGAGACGTCGAAGCGGCCCGCAAGAACGTGGGTCCTCCGAGCGGCTCATGGCCGTCCTGATCGACACGTCGGTCCTTGTCGACGCAGAGCGCCGTGGCCATTCGCTGAGCGAGGCCATCGGCCGCCGCGACCGCGCAATCAGCGTCATCACCGCGAGTGAGTTGCTGCACGGCGTCCACCGCGCCCTCAACGGCGCCGTCCGCGCTCGGCGCGCCGCCTTCGTCGAGCATCTGCTCGCCGGTCTCGACCCGATCCCGATCACCACGGCGGTTGCCCGTGCTCACGCGGAGCTCTGGGCTCAGCTGGAGAAAAAGGGGGAGTTGGTCGGGGCTCACGACCTCTGGATAGCCGCGACCGCCCTCAGGCACGGAATGGATGTCGCAACCATCAATGCCCGGGACTTCAAGCGTGTGCCGGGTCTTACGGTGGTGCCGATCTAGTCCCGCTTGAGCCGCTTCCTTTTTCGCTCGAAGATGTCCTCGAGGGTGAGGATGTACGCGGAGGGAACGTCGAGGGCTTTCGCCAAGCTGTCGATCGTCTTGTGGGTGGGGTTGCCTCGTCCCTGCTCCAGTTCAGAGATATGGGTGAAGTGGAGGCCGCTCCTCTCAGCGACCTCGTCCTGGGTCATGTGCGCGTTGTGGCGGAGAAACCTGACCGCTTCCCCAAAGGAGGGGCTTGGAATTTCTAGAGATGACCTCAAAGTTACCCAGGGCGATCGTTTCCGCACTCGGCTCGAAATGCCATAGAGCGAAATCCAAGTTGGGAAACGAGCCGGTGAAGGGCTGCGTACTGCGGCTTTTCACCGCCTCGGATGCCGGAACCTGGGAAGCCGACCGGTTGCTTCCACGGCTGGATTGCTTAGGACAAAACCGAAGTCTGCATACGGAAGAATGGAGTGACACCGGCTGCCGCGAGTTCGTCACGGTGAGGGCGTCGAGGTCGCCCAGCGCCGCAACATCACCGTGCGGCCGCTGCGCGGCGCCCGCGTCGTGCTCGGCGAGCGCAAGCGGGTCCCGGCCCCGGCCTGACCCGGCTCAGGCCCCGCCCCAGACCCCGAGCGCAACCAGGATCAGCGCCACGATCGCGTAGAGAACGACCAGGCCGGCGAGCACGAGCAGAGCCACGAAGAGGGCTTTGAAGATCCGCTGTCGCAGCGGGACGTCGCTGTCGGTCATGGCTACTTCGATACCCGCTCGACGCGGCGCCTTACCCCTCAGGCGTAGAGGCCCTCTATCTCGGCCTCGTACTTGCGCTCGATCGGGCGCCGTTTCAGCTTCATCGTCGGCGTCAGCTCGTCGCCGCCGGGCGTCCACTCGCCGGCAAGCAGCTCCCACCGCTTCACCTGCTCGACCCGCGAGAGGCCGGCGTTGCCGCGCTCGACCGCGGCCTCGATCTCGGCCCGGATCGCCGGCTCGGCGGCGAGCTTCTCCAGCGAGGCCTCCTCGATCCCGTGCTGCTGGGCGAAGACCGGCGCGAAGTCGGGGTCGAGGACGATCAGCGCCACGTTGTAGGGGCGGTTGTCGCCGACGGCGCAGACCTGGCCGATCAGCGGGCTCGCCGCCTTGATCCTCGCCTCGATGTTGGCCGGAGACATGTTTTTGCCGGCGGCGTTGATGATCAGCTCCTTCTTGCGGTCGACGATCCGCAGGTAGCCGTCGGCGTCGAACTCGCCGACGTCGCCGGTGTGCAGCCAGCCCTCGGAATCGATCGCCTCGGCGGTCTTCTCCGGGTCGTTGCGGTAGCCGGCCATCACCGTGCCGCCGCGCATCAGAACCTCGCCGTCGTCGGCCAGCTTCAGCTCCACCCCCGGCGCCGCCGGGCCGACGGTGCCGAGCCTGATCGCGCCGGGGAGGTTGCAGGCGCCGACGCCGGTCGTCTCCGAGAGGCCCCAGAGCTCGGCCAGCGGCACCCCCATCGCGAGGAAGAACTCGATCGTCTCGCGCGGGGTCGGGGCCGCGCCGACGTTGGCGATCAGCAGCTGGTCGAGGCCGACCCGCCGGCGCAGCTCCGAGAGGACCTGCTCCTCGGCGCGGGCGTGCTCGGCGGCGAGCTCGTCGGGCACCTCTCCCCCCTCCTGCTCGATCTCGACCTTGCGCCGGCCCAGCTCGAGCGCCTGGTCGACCGCCTGCTGGCGCTCGGGATCGGGGTCGGCGGCGATGCCGATCTCCAGCGCCGCCTTCAGTTTTTCCCAGACCCGCGGCACGGCGAAGAACCAGTGCGGGCGCACTTCGGTCAGGTAGGCGACGACCTGGCGCGGATCGGGACAGCAGGTGGTCCCGGCGCCGAACACGATCGGCGCGTAGTGGGTGGCGTTGCGCTCGGCGATGTGGGCCATCGGCAGCCACGAGACCAGGCGCGAGTCGCCGCCCAGACGCAGCACCTCGTCGAAGGAATCGAACGCCGCCATCACGTTGGCGTGGGTCAGCTGCACCCCCTTCGGCGGGCCGGTCGTGCCCGAGGTGTAGATGAGGGTGACCAGGTCGTCGGGCTCGACCGCCTGCCAGGCGGCGTCGAAGTCGAACCCCGGCTCGCCGTTCCCTTCCAGCTCGGCCAGGGAGATCGTCCCCTCCCCTGCCTCGCCGTCGACGACGACCACGTGCTCGAGCGCCTCGACCGCCTCGCGCACCGCCTGCACGCTCTCGAGGAAGGCCTGCTCGGTGAAGACGACCCGGCAGCCGGCGTCGGCGACGAGGAACTCGATCTGCTCCGGGGTCAGCGTGTTGTAGACGGAGAAGGGCGTCGCCCCGAGGTGCATCACGGCGGTGTCGGCGAGGTGGAACTCGGGCCGGTTGGTGAGCATGACCCCCACCGTGTCGCCGCGCCCGACCCCGAGCGCGGCCAGGCCGGAGGCGAGCGCCCGCACCCGCTCCGCGTACTCGCCCCAGCTGATGCTGACCTCGTCGTCCTTGGTGCGGAGCGCCGTGGACTCGGGGTGCTCGGCGACGGTCGCCTGGAAGGCAGCGGCGACAGTCGGCGCATCCAGCGCCCGCGGCCTCGTCCCACGGTCTACTGACTCGAGCGGCATCTTTCCTCCTCGGTCGTTCCCCCCACCACTATCCCACGGCGAGGCCTTACGCCCGCGACCAGGCGAGGGCGGGGAGCCGATCGCGGCTCGAACCAGAAAGGATGTGCGCATGCCCCAACCGCGCCACGCAGGCAAACGCAAAGAACCCCAGGACTTCGGCTGGGTCATTTCCTTCGGCTGCAAGACGACCGGCACCCTCCGCCGCCTCAAAGTCGACACCGACCCCTCCTCCGACACCAGCCCGATCGAGGTCCCCTGCCCCTGCGGCGAGACCCACCGCGTCACGGTGTCCCCCTATCGGCGGCGACGTGCAGCCGATGAGCCCTTCGACCTCGAGGTCAAGAGCCTCGACGAGCTGCGCTCTCAGCCCGGCGCTTGACGGCGCCGAGCAGGCGCATCGTCACCAGCACGTGCATGCGGGTGCCGATCACGGCGGCGCGGTAGAGGCGGCCGGCGGCGCCGGGGAACCGCGCCCGGGTCTCGGCCCGCACCCGCGTCGCCCCGCCGTCGGCGACGAGGCGGAAGACGAGCGCGTATTCCGAGTAGCGATGGCGACCGACGAGCGCCAGCTCGGAGCCCGGCTCCGCGCGGGCGACGGTGAAGCCGGGGATCGAGGAGCCCTCCGCCAGCGGCCGCGGCCCCGAATCCTCCGTCGACTCGCATCCCACCAGGCGGGCGAAGCGGGAGGCCGGCGGCGCCGAGAACGACCCTTCGGCGACCCGGCAGAGTGACTCCCAGACGACCTCAGGCGGCGCCTCGACCAGGACCCCGTGCTCGTCGACGAACGGCAGTGAGTCGGGGGCAGGCTGCATCGCGGCCGATCGTACCCTCATGATTCCTCCCCTGATGCGGCGCTGGGGATTGATCGCAACCGGCATCGCGACGTTGCTGCTGCTCTGGGCGATGTCGCCGATGGAGGACCGCATGCAGGCCAACGGGCCGGGGATGGTCACCTTCGAGCTGAGCGGCGGCCAGGAGCGGGCCGACGAGATCCTCGCCGAATGGGGCGAGGACGGCCGCGACGCCGCCCGCGAACAGCTCTGGATCGACTACGCCTTCATGCTCGCCTATGGCGCCTTCCTCGGCCTCGCCGCCGCCGCGATCCGCGACCTCTGCCGCCGCCGCGGCCTCCAGCGACTGGGCAGGATCGGCGCGGAGGCGATCTGGCTCGGCCCCCTCGCCGCCGCCTTCGACGCCCTCGAGAACGCCTGCCTCCTCCTCACCGTCGGCGAATCCGGAGTCGCCTTCCCCCTCCTGGCGACGATCTTCGCCAGCCTCAAGTTCGCCCTCCTGGCGGCGGCGATCGCCTATCTGATTGCCGGCGGCGCGGGACTGCTGAGAAGCCGCCTGCGCGGGCCTAGCGCTTCGGCTTCTTCTTCTTGACGGCACGCTGATGGCGCGCGACTCGACCCCGACGCTGATCACGATCCCGATCAGCCATTACTGCGAGAAGGCTCGCTGGGCGCTGGATCGAACCGGCATCGCCTACCGGGAGCGAGCGCACCTCCAGGTCCTTCATTGGGTCCCCGTCGCTCGCGCCGGCGGAGGGAAAACGGCGCCCGTGCTCGTCTGGGGAGATCGGGTTTTCGCCGACTCAGCGGACATCGTCGAGGAGGCGAGCGGGCGGGCGCGACCCGGCCGGGCTCTGTTTCCCGACGACCCTGCCGCCAGGGCCGAAGTCCGGGCACTGCAGCGCGAATTCGACGAGGTACTCGGGCCCGAGGGGCGCCGGTGGATGTACTTCAATATGAGGGGCAGGCGCGACCTCGCGGTTGCCTACGCCTGCACCGGCGTGCCCGCCTGGCAGCGCCGGGGCCTGCCGCTGGCCTACCCGCTCGTGTCCCGGATCATCGACCGCTACCTCGACGTCACTCCTTCCGGCGCCGAGCGATCGGAGCTGGAGGTCCGCACGATCTTCGACGACATCGCCGAGCGCCTCGGCGACGGCCGTCCCTATCTCTGCGGCGAGCGCTTCACCGCCGCCGACCTCACCTTCGCCGCCCTCTCGGCACCGCTGCTGATGCCGCCGGAGTACGGCGTGCCCCTCCCCCAGCCCGACGAGCTCCCCCCGGCCATGGCCGCGAAGGTCCACGAGTTCCGCGCCCACCCCGCTGGCGCCCACGCACTGAAGATGTTCCGGGTGGAGCGGCGCTAAGGGTGCCTGACCCCGAGTTCGACCTCAGCGCCGAGCAGGCGCGGCGCCTCGCACTTGCCGCCCAGGGATTCGGCCGCCCGCTGCCGAGCGGTCGGGTAGACGCGAGGCACCTGCGGCGGGCGATCGACGACGTCGGCCTCCTCCAGCTCGACTCGGTGAACGTCTTCTGCCGCTCCCACTACATGCCGGTCTACTCGCGGCTCGGCCCCTACCCCCGGCAGGCCCTGGACCGCTTGGCCTGGCACGAGGACGGGAAGGGGAAGACCAGACGGGCGCGGCGGCGGGACCTGATCGAGTACTGGGGCCACGAGGCCTCACTGCTGCCGGTCGAGCTGCAGCCGCTGCTGCGCTGGCGGATGGCTCGGGCGGATGCACTGGCGTGGAAAGGCGTGGCGCGGATCGCGGCGGAGCAACCGCAGCTGCTCGAGTTCGTGCTCGAGATGGTGCGGGAGCGGGGGCCGATCCGGGCCTCAGAGCTGACGGCGAAGGGGCGCCGTCGGGAGCCGGGAGAGATGTGGAGCTGGAGCGAAGAGAAGACCGCGCTCGAGTACCTGTTCTTCTCCGGGCAGGTGTGTGCGGCCCGGCGGGTCAACTTCGAGCGCCTCTACGACCTGCCCGAGCGGGTTCTTCCGTGCCACGTCCTCGAAGCACCGACGCCCTCACAGGAGGAGGCGCAGCGGCAACTGATCTCGATCGCCGCGAAGCGCCTCGGGGTGGCGACCGAGGCCGACCTCGGCGACTACTTCCGCCTTCCCCGCACCGAGTCGAAGGCCCGCGTCGCCGAGCTCGCCGAGGACGGCGGCCTGGTTCCGGTCCGGGTCGAGGGCTGGCGGCAGCCCGCCTACCTCTCGACCGAACGACCCGCGGGCCTGCGCCGGGTAGCGGCGGCGCGGGCACTGCTGACCCCGTTCGACTCCCTCGTCTGGGCGCGCGAGCGGACCGAGCGCCTCTTCGGCTTCCGCTACCGGATCGAGATCTACGTGCCGGCGCCGAAGCGCGTCTATGGCTACTACGTCCTCCCCTTCCTGCTCGGTGACCGCCTGGTCGCGCGGGTAGACCTCAAGAGCGACCGGCAGGCCGGCGTGCTGCGCGTACGCAGCGCCTTCGCCGAGCCGGACGTCGACACCGCCCTCGTCGCCGAGGAGCTGGCCGCCGAGCTGCGGCTGCTCAGCGACTGGCTCGGGCTCGGCGGCGTCTCGGTGGCGCGCAAAGGCGACCTCGCCGCGCCGCTTCGCCGCGCGCTCTCCAGGCCAACTTAGACGTCAAGCGGAAAGGACGTGGACCAGTGACTCCGAACTTTGGGTCCCCAGGCAGCTATGTCTTCAGAGCACGTAGGGGCTAAGAAGCGACCCCGACCCGTCCGCTCCTAATCCAGGCCGGGGCCACTCAGAGGCCGAATCAGCCCCCCTTGTTGATTGACGCGGCCGGGATGACCGGCTCGCCGCCGATGATCTTCATCCGAGTTCACCCCCTTCCCATTGCCTCGGGGAACCCGGCCTTTAATAGAACTAGCTCCACTAATAGAAGCGGCTCTACTAACTAAGGCCCCGGCCGCAAATAGCGTTTAACTCAACCCGTTAATCGGATAGGTTCACGCGATCTAAACGATTGAAGTGCTCAGGAGGGGCTGTATGAACGAGGGGTCGCAGAAGATCGGCAAGAGCCGGGCGGACAGGCGCTCGCCGGAAGACCAAACGGTCTGCTTGGCGTTGAAACACCCGATCCGCGTCCGCATCCTGGAAGCCCTCTGCGAGCAGGACATGAGTCCCATCCAGTTCTTGCGCCGCCGTCTCTTGCCGCCGGGTTTCGACTTTGAGGGCGACGAGAAGAACGCCCTCTCCCACGTCGCGTACCACTTCAAGCAGCTTCTGGAGGCCGGCTGCATCGTCCTGGTCGAGACCATCCCAAGGCGGGGCACGAACGAGCACGTCTACCGGAGCAAAATGTTGGCGCTCCATACCGATGAGGATTTCGAGGGGTTGACCCTGGAGGAGCGGCGAGCCATCTCGCGCTCGACCTTGCAGATGCTGATCGCCCGCGCTGAGGGCGCGATCTACCAAGGCACCTTCGACAAGCGAGCCGACCGCCATCTGAGCTGGGTCGGGATGGAGCTGGACAAACAAGGCTGGGAAGAACTGCGCGACCTCCAGGCCGAAACGCTGGAGCGGGTTCAAGGCATCAAGGCTGCGGCCATTGCCCGCAAGCACGAGCGGGGCGAAGACGACACGGCGACCTTCACGGCTACGTTCGGGGCGCTGGCCTTTGAGTCACCGCCGGTGCCGGAGTGACCTACGCGCCACCTGCCTTGAATCGATAGTTGCCTAGGGGCCCCAAATCTCGGATGGCAAGTAGCGAGCGTGGCTAGGAAAACTCGATGACGCTGCGGATCCCGTCCTGGGCCTCCATCAGCTCGAAGCCACGGTTGACCTCATCGAGGCTGAGCCGGTGCGAGACGAACGGGTCGAGGTCGATCTCCCCGGCCAGGTAGCGGTCGACGAGGGCCGGGACCTGGTCGCGGCCCTTGACGCCCCCGAACGAGGAGCCGGCGATGCGGCGGCCGGTGATCAGCAGCCGCGGGACGACGTCGAGGGTCTCCCCCCTGCCGGCGACTCCGGCGACGGTGCAGAGCCCCCAGCCCATCCGCGCCGCCTCGACCGCCTGGCGCATCACCGCGACGTTGCCCGTCGCCTCGAAGGTGTAGTCGGCGCCGAAGCCGTCGGTCAGCTCGAGGATCCGCTCGACCGCCCCCTCCCCGCCCTCGAGCAGGTCGGTCGCGCCCTGGCCGCGGGCCAGCTCGAGCCGCCCCGGCGAGAGGTCGACGCAGATGATCCGCTCGGCCCCCTGCAGGCGGCAGCCGGCGACCGCCCCGAGCCCGACCATGCCGGCACCGAAGACGGCGCAGGTGCTGCCGGGCCGCACGGCGGCCGTGTTGATCGCGGCGCCGAGCCCGGTCGAGAGCCCGCAGGCGAAGAGGCAGGCGTGCTCGAACGGGGCCTCCGGACTGACCTTCGCCAGCGCGATCTCCGGCATCACCGTGTACTCGGCGAAGGTAGAGCAGCCCATGAAGCTGCGGACCTCCTCCCCGTCGCGAGAGATTCGCGTCGTGCCGTCGGGCAGATGCCCCTTGTTCTGCTCCTCGCGGATCGCCAGGCAGAGGTTGGTGCGCGGGTCGAGGCAGTGGACGCACTCGCGGCACTGGGGCGAGAAGAGGGTGATGACGTGGTCGCCCGGCGCCAGCGAGGCGACGTCCGGCCCGACCGCCTCGACGACGCCGGCGCCCTCATGGCCGAGCACGGTCGGCGCGTAGCCGGACGGGTCGGCGCCGGAGGCGGTGTAAAGGTCGGTGTGGCAGACGCCGCAGGCGTGCAGGCGGACCAACACCTCCCCGGCCCGCGGCTCCGACAGCTCGACCTCCTGCACCGCCAGCGGCTCGCCGAAGCGCTCCAGCACGGCCGCCCGCATCCTCATCGGGCCAGGCTCCTGCCGCAGTCGGCGATCGTCTCCTCGACCGGGCGCGGCTCCCAGCCCAGCCCCCGTGCCTTCGCGTTGGAGAGCTCGACCCGCCGGCCGAGCTGGCCGACGACCGAGCGCGCGGCGGGGTCGAACAGCGCCATACCCCGCACCAGGAGGTCGGGGACCCCGCGCTTGGGCACCTTCGCCGCCTCCGGCCCGAGGCGCTCGCGCAGGACCGCGGCGACGTCGGCCATCCACTGGAAGCGGGCGACCGCGAGGTAGCGCTCGCCACCTGCCTCGGCGGCGGTCATCGCCAGGATGTGCAGATCGGCGACGTCGCGCACGTCGACGACGCTGAACCCGATCCGCGGCGTCCCCGGCATCCCTTTCAGCAGCCGCTCGACCAGCGCCAGAGACGAGGAGCGCTCCGAGCCGAGAACCGGCCCGAGGATCGCGCCCGGGTTGACCACCGCCAGCTTCCCCTCCTCTCCCCGCTCCCGCACCAGCTCCCAGGCGGCGAGCTCGGCGATCGTCTTCGAACGGGCGTAGGGAGTCAGCTTGGAGTCGTCGGGGTCCGACCAATCCGCCTCGGTGAGCGGCGCCGGGGCGGAGTCGGCGCTGCCGCGGACCGCCGCCACCGAGGAGGTGACAACGACCCGGCGGACGCCGACATCAAGCGCCGCCCGCAGCACCCGAAGCGTCCCCTCCCGCGCCGGCACGATCAGCTCGTCGGGGTCCTTCGGCTGCGCCGCCGGGAACGGCGAGGCAACGTGGAGGACGTACTCGCAGCCCGCGACCGCCTCCGCCCAACCGTCATCGGAGCGCAGGTCCGCCGCCAGCACCACGAGCCGATCGCCGGGGTCGACCTCCGACACGACCCGCCCCCGCACTTCCTCCTCCTTGGCGAGGTCGCGCACAGTCGTCCGCACCGCGTAGCCACGACGCAGCAGCTCAACCACGCAACGCCCCCCGAGGTAGCCCGACCCGCCGCTGACCAAGACCGTCTCCATCAGCGACCACCGTACATCGGGTCAGCGTTGCCGAGGCCAATGCATGGAAATGTCATTCGCCCGAGTGCTTTCAGCCCACCGTCCGGTACGCCCTCAAGAGCGGACCAGAAAGTGGACCGCGTCGGCGAGCGCCGAGCGCCCAGGGCGCTGCGCGCAGAGCTCGACCAGTGAGCCCACAAGGACCTCATAGCCTGCTGGGGTGCGCGAAAAGCGCGAGGAGAGGGCGATCACGATTCCCGCGTGCCGACGGTCGGCGGCGCCCCACTCGCCGTAGAGGCGCATGAAGTCGGCGACGTTCTCGCTGACGAGCGCCCGTCCCTCGCGGGCAGCGACCGCCAGCAGCTCTTCGTCGGCGAGCACGCGCAACGGACTGCGCTCATCGACTCCCTCGGCGTCCACATCCCGCTCGCGCAGCGCTAGGGCCAAGCGGGCGGGATACATCTCGTCCAGCAGGAGCTTCACCCGTCGAGCAGCGCGGCTTAGTCGCCGGTGAGGGCCTCGTAGTGGGCGGTTTCGCGCTCGTGCAGCTCGATCCTGGCCTCGATCTCCTCCGGGAACTCGGCCGCGTAGCGGAGCGCCACCGCAACCCGGTCGGGGGTAAGCGAGAGCTCCTCGGCGAGCCGCTCGGCAACCTGCCTTCCGCCGCCGACCTGGCGCGCCGCAAAACAGAGCTCCCAGATATCGGGGCCGCCCGCGAGGGCGGCGCGGCGCCCCGACGGCCCCGAACGGAAGACGATCCCCGGGTGGGTCTCGGCGCGGTCTCCCTCCTCGGCATAACGCCGCAACGCATCGGAAAGACGCTCGCCGCGCGCCTCCGCCCGGGCGCGAATACGCGCGGCCGTCTCTCGATTCATCCGCACCGATACGTTGGCCGTCTCAGTCATCTGTAGACAACGTAGCACAACGTCTGCAGACTGCGATAGGCGTCGTAGAACGCCCCAGGCGATGCCGTGCGCCCCGTAATACGCGCCGTTGAAAGGGGTGGCAGACGGGATTCGAACCCGCGACCGCCGGCACCACAATTAGGCCGCCGTCTGGCGGCCCCAACAGCGAATCTCGCACGGCAAGCGGTTTTGCGCCCGCCTCCGTTTGCCGCCGCCGAACCTCGATATACGGGGATATTCGGCGATTGTCGGGGTGTACTGGCAGAAATGCGAATTTCTGCCTGATCGGGCATACCCCCGGTTTAAGAGGTGGTTGGTTTCAGCCGTGCAACGAGGCCTGGAAACCGAATCCTCAAAATAACCGCGCTCCTGGTCAAAACGGATAGCCCGATCTCACGCGCTAGACACGCGCCTGAGCCTCCAGCTCAGCAGCGAGTCGGAGTTCCATCTCGGCATAAAGCTCGGTTGCCCGCTCAACCTCCAACGAAACCGCGAGGCCATATGACTGGGGGCTTGAACCTGGCTGCATCCATTTGTCGAGGCTCTTGACTACAAGGAACCAGTCTTCACGAAAGTCCTGGTGGGGACGTTGTGAACTCGAATAGCGGGCCATCTGGTTTGCGCCCTTATTGCGGTCGGTGCGGGTAGGTCGCATCGTCCGTTCGTGGTCGGAGAGCTTTGCCCCCTCCGGCGAATCGAGCTCCCCACTGGCCAACTCAAACACCTGCTCTAGCTCCAATCCGCGGAGAAGCTGGAAGTCCATCTGGAAGCCGAGATAGTCGTAACGACGGTTGCGCACCGGCGGCGAGAAGGCGAGACCGACGGTGATCTCATGCGCCCCACTTACGTCAGTGAACTGGGGTGGCATGGGAATCCGATAAACGTGGAAATCGTCGGGGAGCAACTCGGCTTCGGCGACCATCACGACCCTATTGTCATCGGAGAAGCCGCACCGCTCCCACTCCAGGGCTCCGAACCCACAAAGGGCATGGCGGGCGGCCTCCGGGTCCTCGAAAGAGGAAAGGAGCTGTTCGGTCTCCTCTAGGTGGGCGGCACCTTGGAGCATCAAGGCTCGGATGACGTGTGAGCTCAAACCTGGATAGCGGGTGATCAAGCGGCCAGCAACATTGGTGATGACTGGGGCCGCGAAGCTCGTTCCTGATGCCGTCTCGAAAAGCCGGGTTGGATAGCGCCCCGAAGTGGAGACGACCTCGATCGCGGGATCGGGATGCACGGTGCCGGTGGTGAGGTCGTAGCGGTAATTGCCACCCTCGGCCGAGAACTCCGGCTTGATCGCTCCTCGAACGCCTGGGCCAGAGCGGCTGAACGGCGCCGGGCCCGAAGCCGATGCGACAGCAACCGCATCGAGGGTGGTGCCGATGCTGCGGTCGGTTAAGCCGTCGGAACCTGACATCGCCCCAACCGTGAGTGCGGCCGAAGTTTGGGCAGGGTTGAGCAGATTCCCCTCTGGCTGCAACAAATAGCCAGGCCAGTTCTCGTGGTCCACATCTTCGTGGGGGAGATTGCCGGCGCTGATGATCAACACCAGTTGATATCGACGAATGAGAGTGTCGAGCTCGGCCGCTAGCGCGGTCGACTTTCCGCCGCCAAACGGAGAATCTGGATCGCCGATCGAAAGATTGATCACGCGAACCTGCCAACCCTCGGCGAGGTAAATGATCGCTTCGGAGATCGCTTTCACCCAGTTCACCGAGTCGGGAAAACGAGCGTCATCATCGAGCACTCGGACGCTGGCAAGCCAAAACTCCGGGTCAAAGCTTCCCTCTCGCGCCGCTGCCAGAACATCGCCGTAGAGAGCAATCCCAGCCACCAGCGTGCCGTGACCGGCGGTGTCCTCACCTTGACCACCAAACTCAGGATGCAAGACCGTCGCCTCGGCAATCGCCGGCTCCAAAACAGGGTGCCCCTCCAACAGGCCGGAATCGATCATGCCAATAATCGGCGCGCTGGGATCAGGCTCCGATACTTCGATGTCTTGAACGTCTTGTAGGTCGTAGAGCTCCGACCGCTCCAACGCAGGCGTGGGTACAAGGTCAATCGAGGCGACCTGATCGATCTTCGCTAGGGCTTCTATCGCGCCCTTGCTTCCGCGAAACCGGGCGAGTGCAACACCTGCTCCCACGCTCACATAGGTATCGAGAAGATCGGCACCCCGTTGAGAGGCGAGAGACGCAGCCTCTTTCATCCATTCGTCGCGGCGCTCTTGAGAGCCAACGAACCAGTACTCAACATCGAAAAGGTGTTCGACATCAGCGTCCTCCACGACGGCAGCCTGGAGGCGTGGCGTCAGACGGTCCCCGGCTTCAGTGAAGCGGAGACCATCGATCGCATCGAAGAACCCCTCGTGGTGGGCGGTGGGTTCCGTCATGCCCTCGCCGTCTTCTCTGGGCTGTGGCTCTCGTGGCCCCTCCGCATATTCCCCAAGGCGGGCACGAAAGCGATCCAGATTGCCGGTATCCGCGAAGACGATGACTGCCTCCTTATCGCTCGAATCCAGCAAGGTCAAACCAGCCCGCCTCCACTCCGCGTCGCTCACACGACGGTTGAGATGAAAGCGAAGGATTAGCTTTGGGTCGAAATCCTCGACCCGCTCTCGCCGTCGGCGATAGTCCTCAACCGACTCGGCGGCAGCCTCCTCAAGTTCCTCTGCGTGGCCCCCGAAGTCACCGTAGCTGCGCGGTGGACGCCAGCCGCTCCTCGACTTCTGCCGCTTGCTCGGAGGACGCTGGACCCGGTTCAGGACGAGATGATCATGATCTGCCATCGGTGGCAATCTGATGTCGCTTTTGAGCCGCATCTGCCGCTGCAATTAGCTCATCCAGACTGAGAGGCTTTTTGCTGCCACTAAGCAGGTGTTGGCGATGTGCATCTTCCACTACCTGTGAGACGTCGGCTTGAGTGAGACCCTTGCAGGCGCTAGCAACCGCCTCAACGTTGAAGTTGCTCTCGCGCTTCAACGGCCGCAACTTCAAGCGGAGCAGTTCGCGAAGGTCATGAACGGAAGGTGGGTCGAACTGAAGCACAATCTGAAAGCGTCGCCAGACGGCGAGATCAACAAGGTCAGGGTGGTTAGTCGCAGCAACCAAAACGCCTGGTCCATTGAAGTTGTCTAGCTGCTGCAGGAAGGCGGTAACGACCCGCTTCAACTCGCCGTGGTCGGTGCGCTCGGCTCGCTCCTTCCCGATGGCATCGAACTCGTCGAAGAGGACAACCCAAGGCTCAACCGAAGCAGCTTCAAAAATGGAGGAAAGGTTCTTGGCGGTATCGCCGAGAAAGGAAGAAACCACGGTAGAGAGATTCACCACGGCGAACTCCCGGTCCAGCTCGCGGGCAAGCGCCTCGGCCGTGACTGACTTGCCGCACCCGGGAGGCCCCGTAAAGAGCAGCGTGCGTCGAGGGGCGACGCCATTGCGGACCAGATACGACTCGCGCTGAAGCTCTAGCTTGACTTCCTCCAACGTTTGGCGGTGTGCCTCTGGCAGGAGGAGATCGTCAAATCCCACAAATGGATCGCGAACCTGGAGGAGATCGAACTCCCCTCGTGCCCGCGGAAGTGAGCGAAGCCGTCCCGTAGATTGAGTCGACGGTCGCCGGCGCACGACCCGCGCGTCGCTTCGCTGTGAATCGGCGCTAGCCATGGCGCCGCAATTGAGGATCGAAAGCGCGCATGAGTTCTGAGTCTAAGCGGACCCTCGGCTAGAGCAAGTCGCTGTATCGACAGCGCCAGGCAGTTTCTGCCTGATCGGGAGCGGAAATTTGGATTCCGGTTTAAACGCCTACCGCAACCCAACCCGCCCATTTTGCAGCAACTTTCAAGGGGTGGCAGACGGGATTCGAACCCGCGACCGCCGGCACCACAAGCCGGAGCTCTACCAACTGAGCTACTGCCACCTCGCTGGCTCTCAATTTACCGGGCCGCCCGCTGGATCGGGCGGTGGGTCAGATGCGGGAGCGGATGACTACGCGGGCGCCGTGGCGGGGGATCATCGTGACGTTGCGGTGGAGGGCTCGCTCCGGCTCGGGGTCGGCGGCTTCGAGGTCGAGGCGGCGGGCCATCGTCTCGAGGACTACGCGCTGCTCGGCCATGGCCAGGGCGGCGCCGAGGCAGCGGCGGATGCCACCGCCGAAGGGGAGCCACTCGTAGGTGCCGGGCTTGCGGTCCAGCCAGCGTTCCGGCCGGAACGCGAAGGGCTCCGGGTAGAGGTCCTCGCGATGGTGCAGGAGGAGGATGCTGATCAGGACCGGGGTCTCGGCCGGCACCGCGTAGTCGCCGAGGCGCCAGGGGAGCTTGACGCGGCGGCCGACGATCGGCACCACCGGGCGTGAGCGCATCGTCTCGGTGATCGTCGCCTCGACCGCCTCCTCCGCCCCGTCGCCGGAGCGGACCGCCGCGACCAGGCGCTCGTGTGCGTCCGGGCTGCGGACCAGGCGCTCCCAGGCCCAGGCGAGGGAGTTGGCGGTCGTCTCGTGGCCGGCCAGGACCAGGGTCAGCAGCTCGTCGCGGATTTCGGCGTCGGTCAGCGCCTCGCCGTCCTCCCCGCGCGCCTGCAGCAGCAGCGAGAGGATGTCGTGGCGCTCGCCCAGGTCCTCCCCGCGCCGCGTCGCGATTACCGCGTCCATGCGGCGATCCATCAGCGCCCGCCCGAGGCGGGTGATGCCGACCGGCTCCTCGCGGCGGACGTTCATCAGCTCGGCGACCTGGGCGACCGGTTTGGTCGAGAGCCAGACCAGATTCTTGATAGTCGAGCGCAGCCGCCCCTCGCTGCTCCGCGGCGCCGGCCGGCCGTCGATCCCGAAGATGCCGGCCATGATCACGTCCAGCGTGATCGCCTGCATGCGCGGCGCCAGGGCGAAGGGCCGACCGAGCGGCCAGCTGTCGATCTCCCGCTCCGCAGCCTCGGCGATCGCGGCCGTGTAGTGCTCGATCGCCTCGCCGTGGAAGGGCGGCAGCAGCAGCTTGCGCTGGCGCATGTGGCGCTCGCCGAGCGAGGTCAGCACCGAGTCCGGCCCGACGATCGGCCGCAGCGGCGACTCGGCGGCAAGCGACGGCGCCTCCTCGGGCTTGGCGGTGAAGAGCGAGCGCACGTCCTCGGGGAGGTTGGTCATCACCAGCGGCACCGGTTCGGGCGTGCGCAGGGCGAAGACGTCCCCCAGTCGCCGCCGGGCCCCGAAGACGAACTCGATCTGGCGCTGGTTGAAGCGCAGCAGCTGGGGCAGCGGCGCCAGTTGTACGAGCGGCGGCGCCGGCAGGGCGGCCGCGTCCTCCGGGGCGAGCGGACCGCTACCGCGAATCGCGGTCCCCTCGAGCGTCGCGGTCTCCACGGCTGCCACCGGGTCACCCTACGCGACGGCCGCTACGCCGTCGCTCTGCTCGTCGGCGACGCATACGCTTGGATTTACTTGACCAATTGGGCCTCCGAATGGTAAGGCTTGGAAATACGGGTCGAGCCCAGGAGATTCGATGTCGCCTCGCAAGTCCATCGTCGCCGTCCTCGCCGCGCTGTTCCTGCTCGCCTGCGCGAGCCCGGCAGCGGCGACTACCACCGTCTTCGAAGCCGGGGAATACCCCGCCGCACTCAGCGGCCAGCAGACCACCAAACTCAAATTCGGCTTCGAAGGCAACTCCGCGGAATGCGGCAAAGTGACGTTCAGCGGGACCCAGCCCGAAATCTCGGAAACGATCGACCTCGAAGCGTCCTTCTCCGAATGCACCGCGTTCGGCTTCGCCGCGACGGTGGCGATGAACACCTGCAAATTCAGGCTCAACGCCAACACCGCCACCGCAGGCGTGATCTGCGGGGCCACCCCGCTCAAGATCAATGTCTCGAACGCCTTCGCCAAATGCGAAGTCCAGATCGGCGAATCCGGCAATACGAAACTCTCGAAAATCGTCGACAGCACGGCAGCCACCACGCCGAAGACGGTGACGAGCAAATTCGAACTCAGCGGCATGACCGCGAACAAAACGGTCAGCACCGGCCTCTGCCCCCTGACGACCGGCACCACCACGAAAGCCTCGCTCACCGGGGAAATCTCGCTCAAAGCCACCGGCGTCGAAAAACAGATGGACTTCGTGGTCGAAGCGTTCAACCCGCCGGTGCTCTGCCCGGAAGCGGCCGCCGCCCAACCCTGCGCGACCACCTACGGCGTCGGCACCTCCCTGCGCGCCCAGGTCCTGGGAGCCAACGAACCGACCTTCCGCTTCAACTACAACGGTAACCCCAAAGTCGTCAAATGCGCCGAATCCGAAATCCAGCCGACCACCGACAACACCGGCGTCGCCACGCTGAACGGAGTCGTCAGCATCCTCAGCTTCAGCAAATGCGAAGAACCCTGCGGGGTGACCGCCTCCAACCTCAACTACAAGATGCTGATGATGAGGGGCGGGCAGCCGCAGGGCAACGGCCGGGTCGAGATCACCCAGCTGGGCGCCAACGGGAGCCCGACGTTCACCATCGCCTGCACCGGCTCCAACCCCTGCGCCTACGTCACCGCCGTCCTCTGGGGAACCTTCACCGGCGGCCAACCGGCGGCACTTTCGATCGACAAGCGAGTCTTCAACGGCGTCGCCGGCAACGCGGCCGCGTGCGGGGCGCAGATGACGTTCGAAGACGACGTCTACAGCCTCCTCGAACCAGAACCCGCGCCCGGCGAAAAGGGCAAAGCCTGGCTGATCTCCTGACCGGAGGCGCCGGCCGTCGCCTCAGGCGACGGGCTCGGCGACCGGCACGTCGCGCCGGGGAGCCGGGGCGGGCCCGCGGGAGAAGGTGATCTCGTCGTCGATCGGGCCGTGCTTGAAGAGGCGGATGTCGCGGGCGTAGTTCTGGTGCAGGCGCCAGGGGTGGGTCTCGCCCTGCATCGGCAGCTGGTCGAGGGAGCGGGTGACGTAGCCGGATTTGAGGTCGATGAACGGTTCGCGGGGAACGCCGGGGGCGGGGTCGCGGGGCGTCGCCACCTTGTAGCCGCGGGCGTCCATGTAGTTGAGGAGGCGGGCGACGTACTGGGAGACGAGGTCGCACTTGAGGGTGAAGGAGGCGTTGGTGTAGCCGAGGGCGAGAGCCATGTTGGGGACGCCGCCGAACATCGCGCCCTTGTAGCCGACGAGGTCCTTGAACTCCTGGCGCTCGCCGTCGACCTTGAGCTCGATCCCGCCCAGGACCAAGAGGTTGAGCCCGGTCGCGGTGACGATGATGTCTGCCTCAAGCTCGCGCCCAGAGGCCAGCTTCAGCCCCTTCTCGGTGAAGGTCTCGATGCGGTCGGTGACGACGTCGGCCTTGCCCGAGCTCAGGCTCCGGAAGAGGTCGCCGCCGGGGACGAGGCAGACGCGCTCGTCCCAGGGGTTGTAGCGCGGTTCGAAGTTGCCGTCGACGTCGTAGCCCTGCGGCAGCTGCCGCTCCACCCCACGCCGGATCAGCTTCCGCGTGAAGCGCGGGGCCCGGCGGGAGAGCTGGTAGAAGGCCATCTGGGTGAGAACGTTCTTCCAGCGGACGATCGCGTAGACGGCCTTTTCGGGCAGGGCCCGGCGCAGCCCCTTGGCGATCGGGTCCTGGCCCGGCAGGGTGACGACGTAGCCAGGTGAGCGCTGCAGCATCGTGATGTGCTCGGTCTCCGGCGCCATCGCCGGGATCAGCGTCACCGCGGTGGCGCCGCTGCCGATCACGACCACGCGCTTGCCGCGGTAGTCGAGGTCCTCGGGCCAGTGCTGCGGGTGGACGATCTCGCCCCCGAAGCGCTCGCGGCCCTCGAACTCCGGCGTGTAGCCCTCGTCGTAGCGGTAGTAGCCGGTGCAGCCGTAGAAGAAGTCGCAGGTCAGCTCGACGGTCTCTCCCTCGTGCTCGGCGCGCACGGTCCACAGCGCCTCGTCGCTCGACCACTCCGCCGAGACGACCTTGTGGCCGAAGCGGATGTGGTCTTCGACCCGGTACTCGCGCGCCGTCTCGCGGATGTAGTTGCGGATCTTCTCGCCGGCGGCGATCGAGTCTTCGTCGCTCCACGGCTTGAACGAGTAGCCGAGGGTGAACATGTCCGAGTCCGAGCGGATGCCGGGATAGCGGAAGAGGTCCCAGGTGCCGCCGATCTCCTCGCGGGACTCGAGGATCGCGTAGGTCTTGCCGGGGCAGTTCCGCTGCAGGTGGACGCCGGCGCCGACCCCGGAAAGGCCGGCTCCGACGATGAGGACGTCTACGTGCTCACGCGCTTGGGACATGTGAAATCTCCTGCTATCGGTTGAGGCGGGCGATCAGGTCACTCGTCATCGGGGTTGACTCGAAGAGGCCGCGCTTGGCGCCGGCGCGCATCTGGCGCCGGATCACCCGCTCGACCCAGCCTTTGGGGAGGAGCCGGAGGGCCGCGTAGGCGCGGGCGCCGCGCTTGGTGGTCGCGAGGTCGCGGACGGGCTTGCCGTAGATGGCGCGGACGATCGTCGCGACCGCGGCCCCGAGCGGCTCGGCGGGGACCATCCCCTCGAGGCCGACGCCGGCGTTGCGGCTGGCGTCGTGGATCGGGGTGCGGATGTAGCCGGGGTAGACGGTCGTGACTGTGATCTCGTCGCCGACCTCCGCCCGCAGCTGCTCGGAGTAGCCGACGACGCCGCGCTTGCTGGCGCCGTAGGCGGTGGCGAAGGGGACGGCGATGTGGGCGAGCCCGGAAGAGATGTTGACGACGCGCCCGTGGGAGGCGCGCAGGGTGGGCAGGGCCGCGGCGGTGACGCGCCAGGTGCCGAGCAGGTTGACGTCGAGGACGCGGAGCGCGTCCGGCCCCGGCGTCTCGGTCGCGCTCTGGGGAAGGCCGATGCCGGCGCAGTTGACGAGGGCGTCGAGGCCACCGAGGCGCTTGGTCGCCTGGCAGATCGCGGCGTCCACGGACTTCTGGTCGGTGACGTCGCAGGCGATCACCTCGTCGGAGGCGTTGAGGTCGAGGCCGACGACCTCGGCCCCCCGCTCGCGGAGGGCCTTCGCGGTCGCCTCGCCGATGCCGCTGGCGGCGCCGGTGATGATCACGCGCTGGCTCACGGCGGGGACTGTATCAACACTGTGTCGAGTGAGTCAACAACTTGTCGATTTTGTCGACGCAATGTAAGGTGGGAGCGATGGAGGCAGCGTCCAAAGCGCAGGCGGCTCCCAAAGCCCGGGGGCGGCGCGGTGCCCGCGTCAGCGGCGACGACCGCGAGCGCGCCATCCTCGAGACGGCGGAGCGGCTGCTGGAGGAAAAGCCGCTGAGCGAGATTTCGGTCGACGATCTCGCCAAAGGCGCCGGCATCTCGCGGCCCACTTTCTACTTCTACTTCCCCTCCAAGGACGCGGTGGTGATGACGATCGTCGAACGCCTGGTCGACGAGGCGACCGGCAGTCGCGAAGAGGTCCTCACCGCGCTCGCCGAGTCCGGGCCGCAGGTGGGCCTGCGCAAAGCGCTCGAGAACCTCTACGCCGCCTTCCGCTCCCGTCCCGGCGTGGTCCGGGCCGGAGCCGACCTGCGCGCGACCAACCACCAGGAGGCCCGCGACCTCTGGACCCAGGTGATGGGTGGCTGGGCCGACGACGTCACCGCGATGATCGAGTTCGAGCGCGAGCGCGGCGCCGCCCCCCCGGGGCAGCCGGCCCGCGAGATGGCCATCGTCCTCGTCCAGATGAACGAGCGCGTGCAGTACGCGACGCTCCTCGACGAGTCCCCTTCGCTCGACGGCGACCGCGTCCTCGACGTCCTCATCGACATCTGGCTGCGGGCGATCTACGGCACCGCCGACTACGGCCAGGGCTAGCCGGCGAGGGCCGGGGCGATCTCCCGCCCCATCAGCGCGACCGCGTCGAGGTCGCGGTGGAGCAGGTGCTGGCCCATGATCCGGGTGAGGCCCGCCTCCTCCAGATCGCGCAGCTGCGCGATCGCCTCCTCGGCCGTGCCGAGGATCGTGCTCGAGCGCAGGCCGGCGACGAACGCCTCGCCATCGCCGCCCTCCCCTTTCCACTCGGAGAGGCGCGAGGCGCGGTCGAGCAGTTCGGCGCGGTCGGCGCCGACCAGCCAGCCGGTCATCATCGAGAGCGGCAGCGTCGCCGGGTCGCGCCCCTCCTTTTCGCAGGCCTCGTCGAGGCGCCGGCGCAGATCGGCGATCTCCTCCGGCGTCGCCATCACCGTGTTGTACTCGGTCGCCCAGCGGGCGCCGATACGAAGGCTGCGCGGCCCGCCTTTGGCGCCGAGGATCAGCGGCAGCGGCCGCTGTACCGGCTTCGGCTGGGCGATGCCCTCGCCCCAGTGGTCGCGGACGATCTGCATCTGCTCTTTGAGCGCCTCCATGCGCGCCCCGACCGGCGGCAGCTCGAACCCGTAGAGCTCGTGCTCGCGCTCCCACCAGCCGGCGCCGATCCCGACTTCGACCCGGCCGCCGGAGACGTGGTCGGCCGTCACCGCCAGCTTCGCCAGCACCGCCGGGTGGCGGAAGGTCGCCGGCGAGACCATCGTCCCCAGCCGCAGCTTCTCGGTGACGGCGCCGAGGGCGGTGATCGTCCCCCAGGCGTCGAGCGAGCCGCGCTCGCGGCGGTCGTCGACCGAGAGGTAGTGGTCGGAGCGGAACATCGTCCGCACTCCGTGCTCTTCGCAGGCTGCCGCCAGCGCCCGCCAGTCCTCCCAGGTCACGTCCTCCTGGCCCTCGATCATCAGGCAGACCTCCATCCCGCCCCCTCTACCCGGCGGCGACGATTTCAGCGAAGGCCTGGAAGCCCGGCGCGGTGCGAGCGACCAGGCCCGCCTCCAGCTCGGCCGCGCGCTCCGGCAGGGCGTGCGCCCCGGCGTCGCCGAGGGCCGCCCGGGCTTCGGCGATCATCGTCGGCGCCTCCATCCAGGCCTCGACGAGGGCGAAGTCGGCCTCGGGGTGGAAGAGGACGCCCCAGGCGTTGCCGGCGCGGAAGGCCTGGCAAGCGGTGCGCTCCGAGGAGGCCAGGTGCTCGGCGCCGTCCGGGAGGTCGAAGCAGTCGCCGTGCCAGTGGAGGACCTCGGTACGCGGCGCGAGGCCGCCGAGCAGCGGGTCCTCGGCGTCGGCGACCTCGACCGGCGCGAAGCCGATCTCCCGCTCGCCGGGCCGCACCTCCGCCCCAAGCGCCCGCGCCAGCAGCTGCGCGCCGAGGCAGATGCCGAGCACCGGCATCCCCCGCGCCACCGCCTCGGCCAGCCACTCGCGCTCGGCGGCCAGCCCCGGGAACCGCTCGACCTCGTCGACGTTCATCGGCCCGCCCATGACGACGGCGCCGGCGACCTCGGCGTGCGGGGGCAGCGGCTGGCCGGCGAGCGGCTTGGCCGTCTTCACGCGCAGGTCGCGGCAGGCGTCGAGGATGCGATGCGGCCCCTCCCAGGGCACGTGCTGGATCGCCAGCAGAGTCGGACGCTCGTCCAGGTTCATCGGGGGGCCAGGCTAGCCTGGGCGGAGTGAGATTTCCCGCTCGCCCCAGCTCGGCCACCGCATCCCCGGCCCAGGCCCGCGGAGCGCTCGCGATCGGCGCCCTAGCCGTCGGCGCCGCCGCGATCGGCGGCTTCGCGATCGGCCGCCTCAGCGTCGGACGCCTCGCGATCGGCAAGGCGACGATCGGCCGCCTCTCGGTGAAGCGCCTCGAGGTCGAGGAGCTGGAGATCGGCCAGCTGACCGTGCGAGAGCGACCCGAACCGAGCGCCGGATGACGCCACGGTTCATCAGCGGTGTTCCTTTTGCTCGCATAGCGGCCAAAAGGAACACCGCTGTGCTGGTCCTTGCCGCGACGCTTGCCGCGCTCGTCCTGGTTGGCTCTTCCGCCACCGCCGTCGGTCCCTACCCCGCCCTCTCCCCTTGCCCGGTCTTCCCGGAGCCGCCGGCGTCGCTCTCGCCGCGGGCGCCTTCGCTGCCGACCGAGGCGGCCTGGAACCAGGACATCTCGAAGGCGCCGCGGGACCCGCGCTCGAACGCCTACATCGCCTACATCGACGCCCACGGGGGCGACCGCCTCCACCCCGACTTCGGCTCGCCTCGCGCCTACGGCTTCCCCTACTCCGTCGTCGGCGCCGGTCAGCGCCCGCTCCCGATCCACTACACCGCCTACGGAGACGAGAGCGACCCCGGCCCCTTCCCGGTCCCGGCCGCCGCGCCGGTCGAGGGCGGCAACGGCAGCGACGGCGATCGCCACGTCCTCGTCGTCGACCGCGCCGGCTGCAAGCTCTACGAGCTCTACCGCGCCTTCTACGTCGCCAAGCCACGGCCCCACTGGAACGCCGACTCCGGGACCGAGTGGGACCTGCGCTCAGCCGCCCGCCGCCCCGAGGGCTGGACCTCGGCCGACGCCGCCGGGCTGCCGATCTTCCCCGGGCTCGTCCGCTACGAGGAGGTCGCCGCCGGCCACCTCGACCACGCCATCCGCGTCACCTTCGAGAGCACCCGCGAGGCCTGGGTCCACCCCGCCTCGCACTGCGCCGGCGACACCTCCGACCCCGCCGCACCGCCGATGGGACTGCGCCTGCGCCTGAAGGCGGGCTACGGCCTCGGCCGCTTCAGTGGCGCCGCCCGCACGATCGCCCTGGCGATGAAGCGCTACGGACTGATCGTCGCCGACAACGGCTCCAACTGGTTCTTCTCCGGGACGAGCGACCGCCGCTGGGACGACGAGAGCCTGAACCAGCTGAAGCGCATCCCCGGCAGCGCCTTCGAGGTGGTGAAAAGCGCCGCACCCATGCATTCATGCTGATTTGCAGGCAATGGATTGGGTATCTGAGCCAATAGGGAACTCCCCGAGGAGAGAGGAAAATGGCTCAGACGAAAACCAAATCGACCCCGAAATCGAAATCGAAAAAACCGTCGGCAGCGAAACCGGCGGCGAAATCAAAAGCTTCGAAACCGAAATCGGCGTCGAAACCGAAAGCCGTGAAAGCGAAAGCCAAACGGAAATCAAGCGCCAAACCGCGCAGCTCGAGCAACGGCAACGGCGCCTCGCGCTCGAACGGCTCTTCGAGCAAACACTCGAACGTCGACGCGGTGCGCAGCGCTGTCGGAGACATCGGCGGCAAAGCGAAGGGCGCCGGCAAGACCGTCGGCAAAGCCGCGAGCAAAGCGAAAGTCCCGCTCGTGGCCGGCGGCGCGGCGATCGCCGGAGCGGCCGGGGGCATGGCGCTCGCCGCCAGCAAGAAAGGCCGCAAAGGCGGGATCGGCAAGGTGATGTCCAAAGGCGCCAAAGCGATCCCGCGCAAACCGAAGATCAAGGTCAGCTCCAAGGACGTCGCCAAGGCGGCCAAGGGGGTAGGAGACTTCAGCGCCCAGGTCAGCGAGATCGCCGCCGGCGTCGACAGCGCTGCTTCGGGGAGGAACGGCAAGCACCGCTCCCCGGTAGAGGTCGTTCTACAGGGACTCACCGCGAGGCGCTAGCGCCGGGCTGGCCCTGAGGACATGGCTGCGACCGCGCGTACGGGACGCGCGGTCGCCAGCCTCACTTGCGCTCAGTCCGCCCCCGCTTCGCCCGCTTCACGTCGTCGGCGCTGCTCCACTTCCTCTGCCACGTCGTCGGCGTCAAAGTCCTCCGCTTCGGCAGGATGGACGACCCACTGCTCGACCGCCCAATCGACCTTGACGTCGCGGTAGACGACGCCCTCCTCGGGCTCCTCCGGGATGTTCTCGACCTCGACCTCGACCTCGGTCTCGTGGCCGGGCTCGCCGTAGTAGGTGACCTTCCGCTTCCCCTGCTCCGGCACCTTCCCGAACTTCACCTCCTTCGCCTTGACGGAGGTGAAGAACTCGAGGTCGGGACGACGACCGCTCACGCGGTCGCCGCCTTCTCGACGTCGTGGACGGTGACGCGGCCTTCGGCGCCGGTGCCTTCGACCTGGTCGACGTCGACGCCCTGCTCCTCGGCCTTGCGCAGCGCCGCCGCGGTCGCGTTGTGCTTCGCCGCACGCCGCTGGCGCCGGCGCTCGCCCAGCTCCATCGCCTTGTGAGTCGCCGCCAGCCCGAGGTCTTTGGCCTCGTCGGTCGCGGCGGCGCCGATTTCTTTGGCGACGACCTTGGCGATCGCTTTGGCGAGCTGGCCGCCGGAGACCCCTTCGCCGCCGTTGCCTTCACCGCCGTTGCCACCGTTGCCGCCACCTCCGCCGCCGGAGCCACCTCCGCCGCCGAGCTGCGCCAGGCCACCCAGGCCGCCGAGCGCCTGCCCGGCCCCTTCGCCGAGCCCGCCGACCGCCTGGCCCGCGCCTTCGCCGACCTCGCCGACCGCTTTGCCGGCTCCGCCGCCGACGTCTTCGACGGCACCACCGGCGCCTTCGCCGACGTCCTCGACGGCACTGCCGGCGCCTTCGCCGATCTGGCCGACCGCTTTGTTTGCCCCTTCGCCGACTTCGCCAACCGCTTTGCCGGCGCCCTCGGTCACGGGTTTGAGCGACTTCGCGATCTCTTTCAGCACGTCGGGGTTACGGTCGAGCGTGGTAAGGACGCGGTCGATAATCGCCGTCACGTGGTCGAGGCGTGCGCGCATCAGCGCCTGCGCTTCGACGCCTTTGATGTTGAGTTCGACCTTGCCGAGCTCGACGTGGACACCGACGCTGAGTTTCACCAGGTCGAGGACTTCCGCGTGCAGAGAGATCCGCGCCATCAGGTCGTCGAGCTCGAAGTGGATCTCATCGACCTTGACGACCGGAACGTCGACGATGACGTCGGGCTCATCGGTGTCACTGATTTCGACCGGATCGATGACCGTATAGTCTTCGTACATTCGCTCCGGGACGGTCTTGTCGCCGCCCTGATTGCGGATCTCGCTCTTCCGCTCGCCGTTCACCGAGCTTTCTTTCTGCCGGTCTTTCTTCAGCGGGCTTTTGTTGCGCCCGCTGCCGGCGGTGCTCTGACGGACTCTTTTCCCTTTGCTTCCCGAAGCTTTCGGTTTCGACCGTTTCGATTTGCTCTGCTGAGCCATCGCACCTCTCCTCCGTTGAACCACGGTTTTCCCTTCCCTTAAGAAAGTTTTTCCCGTTGAGATGAGGCGCAAACGGCGCCGGGACTCGAAATCGGCGTTTACGGGGGCGCCCGCCGGAGACCAGGCGCCGCGCCTGCGTAACCTTGCAACGGCATGGGTCCGACGGCAGCAGTCCTGCAGGTGACGATCGCCCTGATCGGGGCCGGCGGCGGCAACCACGCGGTCAACGCGATCGGCGACAGCCTCGCCCTGGTCGAAGCGCGCCGGCAGGTCGAATCCCGCCCCGCCGCCTCGCCCCCGCCGAAGAAGGCCGACCTCCCCACCGCGGCGGAGATCGCCGCCGATCCGAGCGTCCTGCCACCGGCGTCGGCCGGTAGCAACGGCACCCACGTGCCCCACGCCTCGAACCTGAGCCGGGCGGAGATCTTCGCCCACCGCCGCGGTGGCGACCCGGGCTCGACGGCGATTCTCCTCACCGGCGTCGCCCTGGCGCCGCCGGACGCCCCCGAACCCGTGCAGGGGGCGATCAACGCCGCCAACACGATCGTCGGCCGCCCCTACGTCTGGGGCGGCGGCCACGCCTCCTTCTACGACAACTCCTACGACTGCTCCGGCGCCGTCAGCTTCGCCCTCTTCGGCGGCGGCCTCATCCCCCGCCCCCTCACCTCAGGCGACCTGATGCGCTGGGGCGAGCCCGGGCCGGGCCGGTGGATCACCGTCTACGCCAACCCCGGCCACACCTTCGTCGAGATCGCCGGGCTGCGGTTCGACACCGTCGGCGACGAGCAGGGAACCGGCCCCCGCTGGCATCTCGCCACCGCCGACACGGGCGGCTTCGTCGCCCGCCATCCCCCCGGGCTTTAACCCGTTTCGGGGCCTCCCAGCCCCGCAAGGAGAAAAGTTGAACACGCTGTCCACTTAGCGGCTACGATTCGGACGGGCACAAGTAATCAAACGCACTAGGGGGAGAAGAGGAATGTCGACCAAGACCGAACGCCGCAAAGCAAGTGAAAACCGGATCAAGGCGATGAGCCATCCCCTGCGAGCGGCGATCCTCCGCATCCTCGCCGACCGCACCACGAGCCCGGCCGAAATGGCGCGCGAGCTCGACGAGGAGCTCTCCAACGTCAGCTACCACACCAAACAGCTGGTCGGGTTCGAATGCGCGGAGCTGGTCAGCACCCGGCCGGTGCGCGGCGCCCTCGAGCACTTCTACCGGGCGACCGAGCGCCACCTGATCGATACCGAGGAGTGGGAGGAGCTCGACCCGGTCATCGCCGAGGACCTCGTCTGCGAATTCATGCAGAAGATCCTCGACGACTTCGTCGCCTCCGCCCGTGCCGGGATCGTCGGCTCCGACAAGAACTTCCAGCTCACTCGCACGCCACTCGTCCTCGACCCGCAGGGGCTGCAGGAGGTGCTCGAGACCCACGAGCGCATGCGCCTCGAGATCCTCGAGATCGAGTCCCGCAGCGCCGCTCGCCTGGTCGAGTCCGAGGAGGCCGGGGTCAACGTCTCCAGCTCCCAAGCCTGCTTCCAGATGCCGGACCCGAAGCGCCGCTGAATCGGCCTCAGGCCGGCAGCGGAAAGCGCATCCGCACCTCGGTGCCGTCGCCTTCCTGGATGATCCGCAGCTCGTCGGCGAGGCGGGCGATGATCGAGAGGCCGAGCCCGAGGCCGTCGACCGAGCCTTTGCCGAAGCCTTCGCCGCGGTCCCGCACCGTCACCTGAAGCCAGTCGTCCTCGCGGGAACCGGAGAGCTCGACGACGCCGTCGGCGTCGGCGGCATCGGCGTACTTGACCGCGTTCGTCGCCGCCTCGGAGACCGCCAGGGCGACGTCGGCGACCCGGTCCGGGGCGAGCCCGTGCTCCTTGGCAAAAGCGGAGACACGGTGTCTCAGCTTCGGGACAGAAGCCGGCTCGGCCGGGAGCACGAGTTTCATACACCCCCAGTTTGCCGCTACTTGAAGCGGAAGCTGGTCAGGTCCTGGTTGAAGGTGGGGTTGTAGACGACCTCGTCGAGGTCGATCGCCGAGGAGACGAAGGTCGGGATCGTGCCGGTGCCGTAGGGGGCCCACGGCGCCAGGCGCATGAATTCCTTGTCGAGCGCCGCGTATTCGCCTTCCACCTCGGCGTCGAGCGGCTGTTCGGCGAGGCGCTCGATCTTCGCGCTCAGCGCCGGGTCGGCGATCCGCGAGAGGTTCGAGGTGTTGGTCGGGAAGATGCTCTCTTCGGAGAGCAGCGGCTGGAAGAAGTCGTTGGGGTGCGGGTAGTCCTGGAACCAGCTGGCCCAGCCGGTGTCGAGGTCCGGGGTCGAGGCGTTGCCGATGACCGTGAAGTAGTTGTCGGCGTTCAGCACCTTCAGCTCCACCTCGAAGCCGATCTCTTCCAGCACCGACGCGTAGTAGGTCCCGGCTTCTTCCTGGGTGCGTTCGTTGTCGGTCCAGACGGTGATCTGGCGGTCGGCGGGATCGGCGGCGGCGATCGCCTGCTTGGCCTTCTGGAGGTCGTGGGGATAGAGCTCGTAGCGCTCGTAGCCGGGCATCCCAGGCGGCAGGATCTGCTGGGTGCCGACCAGCTGGCCGGCGTAGATGCGTTCCAGCGCCCGCGGGTCGACGGCGTGGTTGACGGCGCGACGGACCGCGACGTCGTCGAAGGGCGGCTCGGTCACGTTCATCCAGAAGAAGTAGGTGCTCTCGGTCTGCTCCTCGCGGAACTGGGTCCCCTCGTACTCGTCCTTCACCGCCGCGTAGAGGTCGGGCGGCGGCGGGTTCTCCATCCAGTCGAAGCGGCCGGCTTCGACGTCGCTCACCTGGGTGGCGGGATTGCGCAACACCGTCACCTCGATCCGGTCGACATGGCCGCTCGGGATCTCCGGCATCCGCTCCGCGTTGGCCTTGGCCCAGAAGGGGTTGCGCTCGTACGACCAGCCCTTGCCGGGCTTCGAGGAGACGATCTCGTAGGGGCCGGTGGCCGGCGGCGGGTCGGCCGAGAGGTCCTCGTCGGGCGTCCCCGCCGGCAGCGGCGCGGCGAATGGCAAGGCCAGCTCCTGCAGGAAGGTGCCACGGGGACGGACGAGGCGGATCGTGATCTCACCGGTCTTGTCGTCGGCGACGATCCCCGGGATGCCCCCGCCCTTGGCCTTGGCGAATTCGGTCGCGCCGACGATGTCCGTGTAGAAGGGCGATCCGCTCGAGTTGAGGAGGAAGACCCTTTCCATCGCCCGGGTGAAGTCCGATGCCCTGACCGCCGAGCCGTCCGAGTAACGGAGGCCGCTCCGGAGTCGCAGGCGGTAGGTCCTGCCGTCGGCGCTGATCCGCGGCAGCGACCGCGCCAGGCCCGGGATTACCTCGCTGCCTTCCTTGCCCGACGCGTGCTTGTAGGTGAGCAGCGGAATGTAGGTGTCGTAGATCGCCGTCCAGCCTTCCTCGGAATGGGAGAGCGCCGGATCGAGGTAGTCGGGGAAGGACCCGAAGGTCGCCCGCAGCACGCCGCCTTCGCGGCCGTCGGAGCCAGACCCGCAGGCCGCGAGGCTCAGCGCCGCGGCAGCGACGAGCATCAGGACGAGGCCGCGCCGCGGACCAGCCGCTCTGAGTCGATCGACAGCCACCGCGGTCCCTTCGGCAGATCGGAGCCTGTACTTGAGAGCTGGCAAAAAAGGTTTTTTGGTCAGACCTAAAGCAAGTTGGACAGATTGTCGATGAGACGCCATCCGGAGCGCTCGCGCTCGTCCCTTGAATCGAAATGAGATCGCCCATGAACCGCATCGCCAGTAAACGCGCTCTCGTAGCGCTCGGCTGCGTCTCGGCACTAGCCGTCGCAGCCGTGGCTTACGCCTACTTCACGAGCACCGGCTCCGGCACGGCCACCGCCAAAGTCGGCACCAGCTCCCCCGTCACCCTGAAAGCAACCGTCGCCGGCAACCTCTACCCCGGGGCCTCCTCGCAGGTCACCTTCACCGTCGACAACCCCTCCAGCGGCGCCCAGCGGGTGGGCACGATCACCCTGACGGGAATCACCGTCGACGCCGGCCATTCCACCTGCAGCGCGACGATCGGCGGCGCCACCCCCGACTTCTCGATGCCGGCGGTCACGGTCAACGCCACCTTCCCGTCCGGCAACGGACAGGCGGTGACGCCGAAAGGCACGCTGACGATGAACGACACCGGCGTCAACCAGAACGCCTGCCAGGGCGCCGAACTGACGCTCGCCCTCTCCAGCAACTAGGCGATCTCGCCGCGAGCCGATGACCGGCGCTCCGGATGGCCGGCACCGCGCGGTCAGGACGATCTTCGTCCTGACCGTCGCGGTCGCCTGCCTGGGAAGCGTCGCCTACGCCGCCACCTGGCCTGACCGCGACCGCCCCCGCGGCGAGAAGGGTCAGCAGGGACGGAACCGCGGCGAACGGCCGCCCCGCCCCCGCTTCATCGAAGTCCCGCCGGCGGGAGGGGTCAACCCCGATACGCAGTTCCGCTTCCACGTCGCGCCACCGCCTCAGGCCCCCGGCCGGCCCGCGCCCGGCGCGTCGGCCCAGGCCACGCCGCGCTGGCGGCAGTTCCAGTGCCGACTCGACGGCGGCGACTGGGAGAAGTGCTCGTCTCCGCGTCGACTCGTCGGCCTCGACCCCGGCGAGCACGCCTTTGCCGTGCGGGCGCTGAATCGCCGTGGGCTCGTCGGCCTCGCCGCCCATTACCGGTGGGCGCAGCTGAAGCCGATGCCGTTCACCATCGAGCTCCTCGGCACCCTCGAGCAGCTGATGCCCGGCGACCCGCCCCAGCAGCTGCCGGTCCGGATCGGCAACCCCAACCCGGTGGCGATCGAAGTCATCGACCTCACCGTGGCCGTCGCCCCGGACGCCCCGGGCTGCGCCGGCGATCCCAACTTCGCCGTCACCCCCTCGAGCCTCAGCGCGGCGACGCCACTGAGCGTCCCGGCCGGCGGCAACGTCAGCCTGCCGACCTCCGCCGCGACGGCACCGACGCTGGCGCTGCGGGAACTCCCCTTCGACCAGAACGCCTGCCAGGGCACCGCCGTCCAGCTCCACTTCAGCGGTGAGGCGCGGGGATGAAGCGCCCGCGCCTGACCGGCGTCGCCACCGCCCTGCTGGCGCTCGGCGCGGCAGTCCTGGCCGGCAGTGCCCTCGCCTACTTCTCCGCCAACGGGGCGGGCAGCGCCGCCGCCGCGGTCTCGAAATTGACGGCGCCGACGATCAGCGCGGCGACGCCGGGGGCGGGCGGCGCGGTCGCCCTCACCTGGAGCGCGGTGACGCCGCCCGGCGAAGGCGCCGTCACCTACTACGTCACCCGCGACGGCGGCACCCCCGCCGGCAACTGCCCGAGCAAAGCCGTGCCGACGGCGGTCACGACCTGCACCGACGGCGCCGTTCCGATCGGCGAACACACATACGAAGTGACCACCCTCTGGCGCTCCTGGGAAGCGAAAGGCGCCGCCAAAACGACGAAAGTGACGGCCGGCGCGGCGGTCGCCTTCACGATCTCGGCCAGCGCCACGAGCATCGTCGCCGGCGGCACCAGCAACCTCACGATCACCGCCAAGGACGAAAGCGGCAACACGGTCACCACCTACACCGGCTCCCACTCGCTCATCTTCTCTGGGGCCAACGCCGCCGCGAGCGGGACCAAACCGACCGTCTCCAACAGCTCCGGGACCGCGACCAACTTCGGCACCGCGACCGCGATCAGCTTCACCCTGGGCGTCGCCACCGTCTCCTCGACCAAAAACGGGGTGCTGCGGCTCTACCAGTCGGGCACCGCCAACATCGCCGCGACGGAGGGGGCGATCACGACGCCGAGCCCGGCGGCGATCGCCGTCAGCGCCGCCGCGGCCACCAAATTCGTCCTCGCGGCAGCCTCCTCGACCCCGACCGCCGGCGCCGTCGACGAGCTGACGACCACCGCCCAGGACACCTACGGCAACACGGCGACCTCCTACAGCGGCGCCCACAGCCTCGTCTTCTCCGGCGCCAGCGCCAGCCCCGGCGGCAACGCCCCGACCGTGAGCGATTCCTCCGGCGCCGACATCGCCTTCGGGGCCGCGACCACGATCGACTTCAGCGCCGGCGTCGCCAAAGCGAGCGAAGCCGACGGCGGCGGGATGAAGCTCTACAAAAGCGGCTCGACCAGCGTCAAAGCGACCGAGGGGGCGCTGACCACGCCGACCGCGGTCACCGTCACCGTCGCCCCCGCGACCGCGACCAAGCTCGTCCTCACCTCCTCGACGGCGACCCCGGTGGCGGCGACCGGCTTCAACATCACGACCACCGCCCAGGACGCTTACGGCAACACCGCGACCGGCTACACCGGCTCGAAGAACATCACCTTCGCCGGCGCCTCGGCCAGCCCCAGCGGCGCCCAGCCGACGGTCGTCAACGCCGCCGGCACCGCCGTCAACTTCGGCACCGCGACCGCGCTCACCTTCACCAACGGCGTCGCCACCCCGGCCTCCTCGAAAAACGGCTTCACGAAACTGAACAAGCCGGAGGCGGTCAGCATCACCGCGAGCGACGGCACGATCTCGACCTCGGCGGGACTGCCCCTCACCGTCTCCACCGGGGCGGCGGCGCGCGTCGCTCTGGTCGAACTCACCGCCAGCCCCGGCACGGTCGGCTCCCCCTGCCTCTTCACCTGCCCGATCACCTCGCTGACCAACGCGGGCACGGTCAAAGCCAAAGCGGCGATCACCGACTCCGTCGGCAACGTCGTCTCCAACCTCGCCGCCAAAACGGTCACCGTCACCGCCACCTCCGGCAGCACCGTCACCGGCTCCCCCCTCACCACCGCGGCATCCGGCCCGGCGATCACCGCCACCGAATTCACCTACAAACCCCCCGCCTCCGGCAGCTTCACCCACACCATCACCGCCGCCTCAACCGGCTACACCAGCGCCACGGCGACGGTCGGCAAATAGGGCCCTAGTAGATCCGCTGACGGATGCAACCCGATTCCCGCAGGCAGTAGTCCGGCTCGAAGCCGGGACCGGCCAAAGGGATCGGGTCCATGCCTGGGAATTGAACCGCGAGGTCTCCTTCCCAAGTGAAGACGGATTCGGGAGTGCGGGCGAAGGTGCCGGTCCCGGTGAACGGCGGGGGCGGTGAGACGATCATGTTTTCGGGGTGGGCATCGGGGAAGGTGGCAGCGGGAGCCGGGACCGCCACGTGCCTGTAGATGGTGAGGGGCAGGCGCCGACCGGACGCCGTCTCGAACGCTTCCCCCGTTTCGGCGAAGAAGAGAACCTGGGTGCCCGCGATCACGCCGGGCCGGTATTTCCGCGCGAGGAAATAGACCCCTTCACCCGTCGCCGAGAGCTTGCTGACCCATTCGGTTCGCCGGAGGTCCGGATCGAACTTCACCCCGTAGCGGCAGTACCAGCTCGTCGGCTCTTCGATCGCCGCCTCGGCTTCGCGCACCTTGACCTGGGTGTATTCCCGCTCGCCGACGAAGCTGATCGTCCCGCGGACGACACCCGGCTGGACCGTCGGGTGCTTCTTCCCGCAGCCGGGAAGCGTGGGATGGCGGACCGGCCCACGCGGGTGAAACCGCACCGAGATCGTGCCCAGGCCGAGCAGCTTGGTCTTCACGCGATCGGTCTCGACAAGGGCGTCCCGAGTCATGTATTCGGCGAAGTACTCGTCCTTGCTCACCTGCAGGATCAGGTGCCGACGTGGGTTCACGCTGATGTGAATCGAGTAGCCGTCGGTGCCCTCGAGATCGATGTCGATCCACTGCCGGCCGTGCCCCACCTCAGCCCTGGCGCTTCCCGGGAAGCAGGAGAGAGCGAGAAGCGCGAGCACCCCGACGGCGGTCTGTCGCACCCTCATCGCAGCGCCCACCCCGGGCGCGCCGGCCTCTCGTCGGGCGGCGGCTCTGCCTTGAAGAAATCGCAGCCATCCCGGTCTCTCAGCGGGTTGACGACGCAGAGGTGGACATCGAACTCGGGGCCGGTCAGCGACAGCTGCGAGCCGGCGATGTTGACACCGAGGTTGCCGGTCCAGGCATCGGCCTTCTCGGAGTAGGCAGCTTCCCCGTAGAACGGCGCCGGCGGCGCCAGCGTGGCGGTGGCAGGGTGCACGCCGGGCGTGCTGGTGAGCAGCGTCCCCGGCGGACCGTTGAGGTAGACGCCATGGCCGATCGCCATGCCGGGCCTCGGTTCGATGATCGCCAGTTGGACGTCCGCCCCCGGCGGGGCCCCTTCCGGATGCGCGGCCGTGATGCCGACGTAGCGCCCGTGGCTGCGGGTGGATGAGTAGAGGAGGGCGATGCTGTGCTCGTCGGGCAGCAGGGGGGTGGGCGCTACGTACTTCCGCAGCGAGCGCGGCTGGGGTTCCAGCGCCTCCCCCCTCCCACACCTGAGGCGAGGCGAATGCGCGATATAGGCCTCACCCTTGGCGGAGGAGAGATGGAAGTAGTTGCCCTCGCCGCGGAAGCTGAGATGTCCGGTGAACCCGCCGTATTGGACGACTTCCGAACCCCCTTCGCACCCAGGCGGCGGATCGTCCCTGCGCTCTCGTCCGCCGGGCCGGAAGCGCAGGGAGACCTCACCCAGCGACCCGAACCGCGCCCGCACCACGCCGTGCTCAAGGTCCCCCTGATTGCGCGCGGCGTAGATGCTGTAGGTAGAAGTGTAGAAATCCTCTTTTACCTCTCTGCTGCGATACGCATAGAGGGCCACGACTCGATCGTTGGGCGCGTAAAGAACGAACTCGTAGCCCCTCTCCTTGCCAAGGCTCAAGACGGCGGCAGTCCTTGCCTGCTGGACTTCGAACTTGCCGGCGCGCCGAAGCTTCGCCTGCCCGAGCCCGGTCGCGGCAAGCAGCACAGCCGCCACCGCGAGCCCGCCCGCAGCCACGGATAGGCGTCCTCTCCCCATGCCCGAAGCCTATCCCGCACTTCGAGATCGAGCCGGAAACCAGCTTGGCTGAGCTATTTGATTGTCAGCCCGGTCGCTTCGGAGCTCGCGGCCGTCAGTGTGGTGTAGCCGGTGTAGGTGCCGTTTTCGTATGTGCCCGGCGCCGGTTTTCCGAGGCACCCGGAGGTGGGGTTGAGGGTGTAGTGGATGCCGCTGATCGCTGTCGCGAGTTTCACCGATTTCGGCGCCGTCGCTGTGTTTTCCAGCGTCACGGTGCCGGCAAGCGTCTGCGGCGGGATCTTGGCGGTGCAATTGCCCAGCGAGGCCGTCCAGACGATTTCTTTCCCGGCGGGGCAGACGATCTGCGCCGAGCCGGCGAACAGCGCGCCTTCCAACAAACTGCCGCTGCCGAAGTTGAAGGTGCAACCGTTCATGGCGACATTCATCACGACGATCCCCGCTGTCGAGCATTCCGAAGGCGATCCGGTCAAAGCAAGTTCGCTCGCCGAGCCGCTCAATGCCCCCTGCCAGTTGAACGTATTGCAGTAGAGCGTGTTGGCCGCCGTTTTGAACATGTGTTTGCCTTCTATCTGAGCCCCCGAAATAGTCGCCGGATAGCTTTCCGCCTCCCAGACGGAGGCCGTCGCAGGAGCGCAAACGGCCGCGCTCAGCAGCAGGGACATAGCCAGACCCGCCACCCAGACTCTCGCTTTTCTCTGCAAGTGATTAATGATCAAATTTTACAAAGTAAATTCACCGAGTCAAGCGGCAGCGAATCGGGCAGCCAGAAGCAGTCGCCCCAAGCCGTCACGATCATCGGCTACCTTGATCATGTGTCCGATGAGAAGTTGATCGCTGAGGCTGGTCGCCGCCTGTCCAAGGCTGCCCCCGATGCGCGGGTCATCCTCTTTGGCTCCCATGCGCGCGGAGACGCCGAGCCGGGGTCTGATCTCGACTTGCTCGTGGTTGAGCCCGAGTTGAAGAGTCGCCGCGCGGAGTTCGTGCGACTGCGTGAAGCGCTGGGCGCCATGGGGGTCCCGATCGACCTGATCGTTGTTAGCGCCGAGCATGCAGAGCGATGGGGACCCGTTCCCGGCACGCTGATGCACGAAGCCCTTCGAGACGGCCGTGTCATCGCCGGAACTTGAGCCAGGTCAACTCGCGGCGATCCTTGCCCGGAAGGCAACCGAGGATGCGGTAGCGCTGCGTGAGTTCGAGGGTAACCCCGAGATCGCGGACAGCATCCTTGGCTTTCACGCGCAGCAGGCCATTGAGAAGTGGCTCAAGGCTGTGCTCGCCGGCAACGGCGTCGACTACGAGTACACGCACGACCTCCGTCGCCTCATCGAGCTCCTAGAGACCACTGACATCACCTTTCCCCTGGACACTCGGGATGTTGTGATGTTCACGGAGTTCGCAGTGCCCCTCCGATACGAGGATTTGCTCGACGCGGAGCCGCTCGACCGAAGCGCTGCCGTCGCGCTGGTCAACGAGGTGGGAGAGTGGGCGAACAGCGTGCTCGACTCAGGCGGTCAGTAAACGCCCCCGGCTGGATTCGAACCAGCGACCGTCGGATTAGAAGTTCAGCCGGAAGGTGTCTAACAGGGCGAATCTGGCCTGATAGAGCCAATCACGTCCAAGGAGTTTGGCTGAGTTCGCTGGAGTTGGGGACCAATTTCGGGACCAAGTTTTCAGGGGCCTATATGTGGCCCTACCATGCTGGCGTGGCACCGGCCCGTGGAGCCGACGCCCGTTGGCGCGGAGCTGGGGCGTCGTCCGCGCCAACGGACGCTTGAGGCACCTAACCGGTAACCGATAGCGCAACAGGGTAATACCCAAATTCCTGGCCCCGAATATTCGGGTGATACGACTCTGGCACCGGCCATGAGGCGCCATTGATCCACTCCTGCGTCGAGCCGCTCCCACCATCACATACTGCGTGTCCCATAAACGACGGAATGACATCCTTGAAGATGAATTTCGAACCAGCACGTTCCGCCGCGCTCCTGAGCTGACCTCTTAGCATGATGGCGAGTTGGTTCATCCACAACTGCTCAGATTCCGAGTAAATTCCGGTGCAATCTTTTCCGTTGAACAGAAGTGGGTAGTCGAGCACGATTACTTTTGCGTTGGATGATCTCGTCTTAATCGTGTTATTGACCGCGTCGAGCCGACCTGGCAGCGTGCCGCTGATGTAGTTTTCCGCGGCCGTGAGCTGGCTGCTGCAGTTGTACAGTGGGATAGCGCACTTTTCGAGCACGTTTTCGAACCCCGCGTCATTCCCTCCGATCGTATAGCTCACCCAGCTGACGTCTGAGGTCAGACTGGATGACTGGGCACTGACGTTGGTAATGTCGTACGTCGTCGCGAGCCAGCAGGTCCTATTGATGAAGGTCCATCCAGGGTGCGCGTAGCGCAAAAGCTCGGGGTACGCCCACGACGATCTCTTGCAATTCGGTTCATAGTAGGACCCAAGTCCGAGACCGGACGAATATGAGTCGCCAAGCGCAACGTACTTCGTTTTCGGGGTCGAAAAGACTCGATCCGGACCAGGCGTCGTACCTGTTGAATTGGTTGCAGAGATGCGATAGTGATATCCCGTGCCTGGCTGAAGGCCCGTAGCGGTATGCGACACATTGAAAGTGACCGCCCCACTGGGTCCGTTGACCACATTGGGATACGCGGTGGGATTCGAACTTGGTCCCCATTCAATCTTAGAGGTGGCTTGGCAACCATTGGGATTTACCGATCCGCTCAGTACAGCGGAGGTGTCAGTAATCGAACCAGCGACATTCGTGGTGACCGTCGGCTTCGTGCATGCAGCTTTAGTCGTGAAGGAACCGCTGCCTCCGGTGACTTCATCTTCGGAATTCCACGCAGTCAGACGGTAGTGGTAACTCGTACTTGGCTGTAGTCCCAGCGCTGAGTACGTTTGTACAGAAGTGGGAGAGGTACCACTCCCAGCGGAGCCTCCTATTTCGTTGGGGTAGCCTTCGGAGCTCCGCCCGTATTCAAACGCATAGTAAGTTTGGCAACCCTGTGGATTCACCGACCCTGTCAGAGTCGCGTTATCGCTGGTGACCGAGTCATATCCTCCAGTTGAGACCGAGGGCGCCAGACAGCCGCCTCCGCCAGTTCCTTCACAGGCCGCCGCGATCCCAGCAAAGAGGACCAACGCGGTGGAGCTCAGGATGGCGCAGAGGGCGACCGTGCATGTAGCGCGCCTTATAAGTGACCGCTGAGATTTCATCATCTCTCCCTGATGTGAAATGCCGTCGAACGACGGGGTTGCCGAGGAGGTATCTGGCCGGAGGCAGTGCCAACTACTCGCCTCGCCTTTCGCCATGCGTTATCCACGCGAGCCATGACGGTCCTCCCATCTGGGGGCCTGCTCGCCTCTCCCACGACTGCGCCGGACTGGTGAGTGGACCTCCGTTCGGTCCCCCGTCGCAGATTCCCGGACAGCCTAGATTGGATTTGGAAACAAGTCAAGTATTTTTTCGGTATTCAGCTAAGGTCGATCCTAGAGTCGACCTGCTGAAAGTGCCGAAGACCAGACCTCACCTCGACCTGCGCTCGGCAGGGCGCCCGCGCCATTTTGGCGATGGAGCTTGAGGGCTTCGAAGAGGCCTCACGGACCTGACCGAGAAGGTGGTCGCCGACCTAGCCGGGACTCACTCCCAATTCTCTCGCTTCTTCTGGGCTCACCTTCAACACCGGGAGATCGGCTTCTTCCGATTCTTCACGCAGCGCATTGGTGATTCTCCTCACCGTGGCTTCGAGTTCTCTCAATGACTTGTTCGACCCGCCCGATTCGACGCTGATCACGAAGGAGGGCGTGGAACTCAGGCCTTCTACGTGACCGGAACGAACGCCCCGAGCGACTCGCCGAGAGAGCGCGCTGCCCTCGCGATCGCTACGCCACCGCCGCTGATCCAGTGCCGGAACCTGAGCGGCGATGTGGGTCAAGAATCCCTCGTCCGCATAGTCGGTGAGCCTCTCGCCCTGCTCGAGCACAAAGGTCAGCGCGAAGTCCCACATGCGGTCCTGTTTGCCGGCGGCCAGCGCGGCAATTTCCTGTTCGAAGAAGGTCCGTTCCTCGATCGTGTCCGTTTCCAGCGAACGGTACTCGAGTTTTACCTCGCCAGACCGGACCCAGTTATCGATGAGGGAAGGGAGATGCGACTCCACGAACATCCTCACCGTCGGACACTCGAGGTCGGCATAGATCCGCAGAGTTATCGGGGCGTCGAGAGAGCCGAGCGTCGCGCCGTCCTGGGGGATGTCAGCAAGAAGGGTGGCGACTTCCTGCTGAACTTGCTCTTGGTCGACACCACTGCCGTCACCGAAGCCGACCAGCGCAACAGCCGCGAGGATCGCCGCAATGAGCAGAAGGGGCAACAACATCCAAAGACGCCGCGAGAAGGTCCACCGCCTTGCGCGATTCGAATCGCTAGCAACCCGCGCCTGCTGCCTCTTCGTCTTGCGTCGTGCGTTGTATCCGCGAGACACGCCCGTCTCCAGGTGCTGCGTTGAGCTCGTGTGACACCCCTTGTCTACTCTGACATGAGCTGCTAAGTCAAGTAATTATTAGGTAATCAGGTGTTCCTTGACGGTCTTCAAGGGATTCGCAGATAGTCGGATCGTCTCTGGCGGAAATCGGCGAGGCGGGCAGCCTGCACCGCTCGCCTCGGGGAAGTCCTGGCACATGAGTGCCTCTTTATTTTTCTTTCTAATGCGGTTTTGCTAGCGCCCCCGGCTGGATTCGAACCAGCGACCGTCGGATTAGAAGTCCGATGCTCTATCCGGACTGAGCTACGGGGGCAGGGGGTCAAGGTTAGGCGGTGACCGGGCGGCTCGCTTAGGATCGGGCGATGCCGAAAGTTCAGGTTGCGGGGCGGGAGTTTCACTACGAGCGGGCGGGCTCGGGCGAGCCGCTGCTCTTGATCCAGGGGATGAGCGGGACGCATGTCTCTTGGGGTCGGGAGTTCAAAGGGGCGCTGGAGGAGAGCTTCGACGTCGTCGCCTTCGACAACCGCGGGATCGGTCTTTCGGCACCGGTCGACGGGCCGTTCACGATCGCTGAGATGGCCGTGGACACGGCGGCGCTGCTCGGCGAGCTGGGAGTCGAGAGCGCGCACGTGGTCGGTATCTCGATGGGCGGGATGATCGCCCAGGAGCTGGCTTTGGCCGAGCCCGGCCTGCTGCGCTCGCTGACCCTCGGCTGCACCTACTGCGGCGGCCCCGGCTCGCAGCTGATGCCGGAGGAGAACCTGCGGAAGCTGGTGGAGGGCATGTCCTCCGGCGATCGCGACAAGGCGATCCGGGCCGGCTACGAAGTCAACCTCTCCCCCGCCTTCCGCGCCGACGAGGGGACCTACGCCGCCTTTCACGAGATGGCGACCCGCGTGCCGGCGGCGAAAGCGACGATCGAACTACAGGCGCAGGCGATCTTCGGCCACGACACCAGCGGCCGGCTCAGCGAGATCGCGACGCCGACGTTGATTGTCCACGGCACCGTCGACGGCGTTCTTCCCTTTCCCAACGGCGAGCTGATCGCCTCGCTGATGCCAGCCGCCCGCTTCGAGGTCCTCGAGGACGTCGGCCACATGTTCTGGTGGGAGCAACCGCAGCGCTCCGCCGAGCTGGTCCGCGAGCACGCGCTCGCGGCGACGGGTCGCGAGGCGACTTAGTCAACCAGGGGGCGACTAAGTCGCCTCGCGCCTATTCGACCGCTTCTTCGCCTGGGACCGACGGGCGCTTTTCCGGCTTGCAGGCGCTCGGGTCGAGCTTGCCCTCGACCTTGAAGACGTAATCGGGCTGCGGCGAGGCGCCGTTGTCCCGCACCACCAGCTTCACGGCCGGGTCGGATTTGACCCAGGCGTAGACCGGGAATTGGTACGGGTTGGGGACGCCGGAGTTGTAGGGGCCGGTGTCTTGCGTGTACTGGCTCAGGACCAGGTATTCGTAGCCGCCTTCGTTGATCAGGCTGCGCAGGCGCCGGCAGGTGGTCGGCAGGCGGTTGGCGCCGTGCGGGCCTTTGACGCCGATGAACTCGACGTGGTTGGAGGCGTCGTTGCCGTAGAAGCCGTACTGGCCGAAGATGATCTGGCTGGAGCCGATGATCCCGATCTTCCGGTCCTTCAGCTTCTGGGTGTAGACGTAGGCATCCTTTGGCCCGCCTTCGCCGAGGAACGGGTCGGGGTTGACGTAGTGCTGGTCGGCGTACTGGACCTGCTGCGCGCGCCCGAACACCACCGCCAGCAGCACGATCGCGACGGTGGCGGCCGCGACCAGCCCGCGCGTGACCCCCGCCCGCGTGCGGCCGAGCGAGAGCCCCGCCGGCACCCAGACCAGCGCCAGCGTCAGGAAGACGGTGCCGACGATGTAGCTGGTGAACCAGCGCGGCGTCGCCAGCACGGTCACCCCGTAGACCGCCGTCAGGAAGAGGAGCGTCTGCCAGGCCCGCCGGTCGGGCGCCCGTAAGGGGCGCGCCAGCGGCAGCATCGCCATCGCCAGAACGAGGCCCGGCACCAGGTAGCGGGTGTTGGTGAAGAACCCGGTCGGGCTTCCCTCCTGCCCGGCCGCCGTCAGCGGCGTGAAGACGTAGACGACCGCGGTCAGCAGCGAGGCGACGGCGATCACCCGCAGGATCTTGTTGCGCGATTTCCAGGCGATGTAGACGGCGGCGGTGACGGCCATGATCAGGATCAGCGGCCAGAGCGGCCCGAAGGCGTTGTCGAGCTCGGGGAAGAACCAGCGCCGGTAGATCGTCGGGTTGGTGATGTAGTCGATGACCGCGAACCGCGGCCGCGGGTCGAGCGGCATCTGGTCTGGCTTGGGTAGGTTGAGCGGCCCGAATTTGGTGATCGGGATCGGGTTGCCACCGGTCTTGATCGCCGCCCGCAGGTACCAGTAGCCGCCGACGACGAGCATCGGCAGCCCCATCACCCAGGCGGTGGTCCAGCGCCGGCCCCGGCCGCTGAAGATGACGACGCCGAGGGTGATCGCCACCACCGGCACGAGGAAGGTGGTCTTCACCGAGGCGGCGAGGCCGGCGGCGATCCCGGCCATCACCAGCGGCCCCTTGTCGAGCAGGGGCGCGTTGCGCTCGGGAGCGTCCTGGACCGCCCCGCTGGAGGGCGCTCTTCGCTGGTGGCCGTTGATCAGGAAGGCGGCGAAGGCGAGGAGGAAGGCGAGTCCCATGATGTCGTTGCGCGCCTCGCCCGGCTGGGTTTCGATCATCACCCCCGCGTCGAGGACGATCGCGGCGGCGACCAGCGTCGCCGGCCCGACCTTGTAGGGGCGGCCCATGCACCAGGCGGCGAGCAGGGCGATCGGCAGCCAGACGAGGTTCTGCAGCGGCGCCAGCCAGTCGCTCTTGAAGAGGACGATCGTGGCGCCGTTGAGGAGCTCAGTCGAGGCCGGGTAGAACCAGGCGGCCAGCCGCAGCGGGTCCGTGTAATGGAGGCTGGTCGTCGAGTGTTCCTGGGCGATGAAGGCCGAGAACGGCATGTGGTACCAGGTGGTGTCGCCGCCGAACATGCCGAAGTCGAGGCTCGACTGGGCCGGAAAGCTCCACTCGGCGACGGTCCAGGAGGCGACCCCGACGGCGATCGCCAGAGCGATCGTCTCCACCCGCGGCGCCGCCACTTCGCGCCTCTCGTCGCCGGCTTTCGAGCGCCCGAGCCAGGCCGCGCCGAGGCCCACGGCGATGCAGAGAACGACGATCCAGCCGAAGTAGAGAAGGCTGAGCGAGCCGAGGACCTCGAGGCAGACGACGAGCATCGCGACCGCCAGGGTGGCGTCGGCGAGGCGGGCCAGGGCGCCGGTGAATTCCGGCACGATCCAGCGTCGCAGCCAGTAGGCGCCGAGGCCGAGGGCCGCGACGATCCCGATCAGGGCAAGGCAGCCGGCGATGTAGGAGCCGAAGGAGGGTGCCACGAAGGCGGGGATGCTATTCGGCGCGCCCCCCGGGCACCGCCGCGGCTATTCGCCGAGCCCGCCTATGCCGCGGCGGCGGGGATGGTGCAGGCGACCCCGGTCCCTTTCAGGCCGCAGTAGCCGCCCGGGACCTTGTGCAGGTACTGCTGGTGGTAGTCCTCGGCGTAGTAGAAGGGCCCGGCGGGCTCGACCTCGGTCGTCACCGCGTCCTTGCCGGCCGCCCGCAGCGACTTGTCGTAGGCCTCCACGGCCATCTCGGCGGTCGCCTCCTGGGCATCGTTGGTGAAGTAGATGCCCGAGCGGTACTGGGTGCCGACGTCGTTGCCCTGGCGCATCCCCTGGGTCGGGTCGTGCTCCTCGAAGAAGACCTTGAGCAGGTCGGCGTAGGAGACCGTCCGCGGATCGAAGGCGACGAGCACCGCCTCGGTGTGCCCGGTCTTCGCCGTGCAGACCTCCTCGTAGGTGGGGTTCGGCGTCGTCCCGTTCATGTAGCCGGCGGCCGTCGTGTAGACGCCGTCGAGCTCCCAGAACAAACGCTCCGCGCCCCAGAAGCAGCCGAGCGCGAAAAAGGCGACCTCGATGCCCTCCGGGAACGGGGGCTCCAACGGCGTGCCCAGCACGGCGTGGGTCTTCGGCACCTCGTAGGCCCGCTCGCTGCGCCCCGGCAGCGCCTCCTCGGGCGCGACCATCTCGGTCTTCCCCGCGTGCATCATCGACATCAGCTTTCCGAGTCTGTCCATCTGAACCTGTTCCTTGCCTTGGCCTCCTATGAAGAAGGTAGCGTGCGCGCATGGCCTGCTTGGTGGTCCTGCTCGCCTTCATCTCGCCGCGGCTGGCGCTGTTCGCGATCTTCCTCTTCTCGGACCTGCTCAGCGACGCCTTCGACAGCTGGTTCGTCCCCCTGCTCGGGTTCTTCCTGCTGCCGTGGACGACGCTCGCCTACGCGGTGATGTGGGTGGCGAGCACCAACGAGGTCACCGGCTTCGAGTGGTTCATCGTCGTCCTCGCCTTCGTCGTCGACCTCGGCTCCTACGCAAGCCGTGGCCGGGCGCGCCGGGACTGACGCCAGGCCCTACTACTCGACGGGGTAGGCGATCCTGATCGAGCGCTTGGCGATGACGAGGAAGGGGATCTCGGTGACGGCGCCGTCCTGCAGCGAGGTCACCTTGACGTTGGTCAGCGGCACGAACTCGAACTCGCCGCGGTTAAGGGAATCCGAGAAGCGACTCTGATAGCCCGCCGGGGGCAGCGTCAGGTCGCCCTCGATCAGCTGCCGGTCGGTTTCGAACACGGCCCGCTCGACCCGCCGCCGCTCACGCGTATCGGCCGGGTCCTCGACTTGGCTTCCGAATAGCTGCTCCATCACGGTCTCTCTTCTTTTCGGCGCGAGAGGAGGAGAACTTGACCGGCCCCCGCCCTTGGGTAGGGCATGCCCGCAAGCGTCGTCCCCCTATACCGTCCGAATGGCCATTATTATGGCCATATGGCCAAAACTGTGACTGCAACTACCGCCAAGGCGAATATCCTGCGCCTCCTCGACGAGGCCGCCGCCGGAGAAGAGATCGAGATCACCCGTCATGGGCGCCCCGTTGCGCGATTGGTCCCGCCACGGGGCCGCCGGTCCTTGGAGGGCCTGTTCCAAGGACGGGCGGTGACGGCAGTCGACGAGGAGGAGCTCCTCTCTACCGGTGAGATGTGGGACCCCTCGCTTCCCGAATGAGCACCCTCCTGCTCGACACCCACGTCGTCCATTGGTGGTCGGCGGAACCAAGCCGGCTCAGTCGAACCGCGCAGCAGGCCTTGAAGACCGCTGAGGACTTACTGGTCGCGGCCATAACCTGGCACGAGCTGGCCTGGCTGGCGCGGCACGAGCGAATCGTCCTCGACGTCCCCATCCGCTCCTGGCTGGAAGAGCTCAGCGCCAATGTGCGAACCGTCGGCCTCACTCCGGCAATAGCTGACACCGCGGTGTCCTTGCCGTCCTCGTTCCCCCGCGATCCCGCCGACCGGCTCATCTACGCCAGCGCAATCGAGCAGGGGGCGAAGCTCGTCACCAAAGATCAAGCGATCGCCAAGCAGGACGCTCCACGATCACTGGTCCTCTGGTAGCTCAGCTACGGCGAGTGCTGCGCCGCTTTGTCGCGAGCTTCGGACTTCTCCTCCAGCGTCATCGCGCCAGGGTGGCCGTCGCCGGGCCACGGCGAGAGGACCATCAGCAGCCGGGCGTCGGAGCGGGCGACGATCGTCCGCCGCTCTCCCGGATCGAACTCGAAGAGGTGGCCGGCACCGGCGCTGGTGGAGCCCTCGCCGTTCTGGGTGGTGACGTCGACTTCGCCGTCGACCACGATCACCCGCGCCCGCTCGTGCACCTCGTGCTCCTGCATCTCCTCCCCCGCTCGCAGTTGCAGCAGGATCGACCGCGCGTCGTCCCCGGAGGCGAGGATCCGCGGCTGATGCGGCTCCACCTCCATCGTCTTCAGGTCCCAACTCTCCATCTGCTCCTCCTTAGCTTTCCCGAGACAGCTCACGCAGCCCCTGCTTGACCCACTCCTTCAGTTCGTCGGAATGAACGAACGGCGCGGCGTCGGCTTCGGCCCGCCCGATTACCTCCTCAGCCGAGGCACCCTCCTCGAGGCCCGCGTAGAGGTAGACCAGCGCCGAGGAACGGGGGCCTTGCCGGCAGGTGACCAGGGTCGGCCGCGACAGCCCGTCGAGGGCGTCGATCTGCTCTCTGGCGAGGTCCATGTCTGGAACCCGTGGCGGATCGGAAACGACGTTCGCCGACTCCGGTACCGCCGCCTGGACGCTCTCATACGACATCCCACCCTCCATACCCGCAAACTCCTCTCCGCACATGTACAGCCAGGATGCGGCGTCGTTCTCGCGGGCGAACCCCTCAGGATCGGAGATCAGCCCCCGGTTGAAGACGAGATCGGTCGGCGTCTTGAAACCAGCCACGGATTCAGCCTACCCCCGACCTCAAAGGCGGAGCAAGCTCTGCAATCGGGGTGCCCGGATTCGAACCGGGGACCTCCGCCACCCAAAGGCGGCGCGCTACCAGGCTGCGCCACACCCCGACTGAGGCAAGTGTAGGTTCTTGGGCGATGGCGGAGGTATTCCCGTTCAAGGCGTTGCATTACGACCTGGGGAAGGTCGGCACGCTGGATGCGGTCGCGGCACCCCCTTACGACGTCATCGACGCCGCCCAGCGACGGGCGCTGCTGGAGCGCTCTCCCTACAACGCGGTCGCGATCGACCTGCCGAAACCGTTCGACCCGGACGACCCCGACAGCGAGCCGAGCGGCGATCCCTACGCGGAGGCGGCGGCGAGAATCGAGAGTTGGAAGGCCGACGGCGCCCTGGTCCAAGACGAGCAGCCCTCACTCTGGGCGCTGACCCAGGACTACGTCGCTCCCGACGGCAACAACTACAGCCGCAACGGGATCCTGGCGCGGCAGCGAGTCTGGGACTACGAGACCGGCACGGTCCGCCCCCACGAGCGCACCCATCCCGGCCCGCTGCTCGACCGCCTCGAGCTGACCCGCGCGACCGGCTACAACCTCTCGCCGATCTTCTCGCTCTCGACCGAGGACGCCTGGCCGCTGGTCGAGCCGGCGCTGACGGACGAGCCCTGGGGCGAGGCACGCGACGAAGACGGCACCGTCAACCGCCTCTGGAAGGTCGAGGACCCAGCGGTCCACGCGGCGGTAACCGAGCAGCTGGCCGGCGCCCAACTGCTGATCGCCGACGGCCACCACCGCTACGAGACCGCCCGCGCCTTTCGCGACGAGGTCGGCGGCGAGGGCCCGCACAACTACACGCTGATGTCGCTGACCGGCCTCGACGACCCCGGCCTCACCGTCTTCCCCACCCACCGCCTCCTCTCCGGCTTCGCCGACAACCCGGAGCGCCGGCAAGCGCTCGGCAACGGCCTGCGCGAGCTGTTCGAGGTCAGCGAGGTCCCGCTCGAGGAGATCGACCCCGGGGGCGAGGACGGCATCGGCGTCTTCGGCCTCTACGACTCCTTCCACAAGAAGGCCTTCCGGCTGCGCCTCAAGGACCCCGGCGAGGTCGACCGCCGGCTCGAGGGCATGCCCGAGGCCTACCGCCGCCTCGACTCGGCGATCCTCGAGACGCTCGTCCTCAAGGGGCTGGCGGGGATGAGCGACCACGACATCGACGAGCGCAGCGGCCTCGAATACGCGAAGAGCGTTCCGGCCGCCCTAGCGATGGTCGACGACGGTGACTACGACGTCGCCTTCATCCAGCGACCGGTCCCCGTCGAGCAGGTGAAGGACATCGCCAACACCGACGCGGTGATGCCGCCGAAGTCGACCTTCTTCTACCCCAAGGTGATGACCGGCTTCGCCTTCAACCCGGTGCGCTGAACATGGTCAAGATCTACACCAAGAAGGGCGACGACGGGACCACCTCGCTCTGGTACGGCGGCCGCGTCCCCAAGCACCACGGCCGCACCGACGCCTACGGCACCCTCGACGAGGCCTGCTCGCAGCTCGGCGTCGCCCGGTCGCTTTGCGGTGCCGACCAGGCCGAGCTCGCCGCCGACATCCTCCGCCTCCAGGACGACATCTTCGTCGCCGGCGCCGAGCTGGCGACCGCGCCGGAAGCGGCCGAGCGGCTCGAAGACGGCGTCAGCCGCACCACCGAGGCGATGGTGAGCGAGCTGGAGGAGCTGATCGACCGCTACATGGCCCGCGTCGAGCTGCCGCCGAAGTTCGTCATCCCCGGCGGCAACCAGCTCTCCGCCCAGCTCGACGTCGCCCGGACGACGATCCGCCGCGCCGAGCGGCGCATCTCCGAACTGAACGAAGCCGGCGAGATCGCGAGCGAGACCGTGATCCATTTCGTCAACCGCGCCTCCGACGCCGTCTACGCGATGGCGCGGCTCGCCGACGTCGACGACCCCGCCCTGTTCGAGGGCCGCGGCAAGGGCTGAGCGTGCGGATCGTCGCCCGCCGGGTCGAGGGCTACGCGCACGACGTCGAGCTCGACGGCAGCCAAAGGCTGCGGGTCGACGAGCCGGTCCACCAGGGCGGCACCGACACCGGCCCCCGCCCCACCGAGCTGCTCGGCGCCAGCCTTGCCGGCTGCATCGCGATCACCGTCGAGATGTACGCGGAGCGCAAAGGCTGGGACGTCGGAGCTGTCGAGGTCGACGTCGAGGTCGGCTACGAGGGGCCGGTGCCGACCGAGTTCGAGGTCGGGTTGAAGCTGCCGGCGGGCCTCGACGACGAGCAGCGGCGCCGCCTGCTGGTGATCGCGACCAAGTGCCCGGTCCACAAGGTTCTCGCCGGCGAGGCGCACGTCGAGGTCGTCGAGCGGCTGGAGCCGGCCTGATGGATCTGGGCCTGAAAGGACGCACCTGCCTCGTCACCGGCGCCAGCAGCGGCATCGGCCGCGAGACGGCGCTGCAGCTCTGCGCCGAGGGGGCGAACGTCGTCCTCGTCGCCCGCGGCGCGGAGCGGCTGACGGCGGCGACCGAGGAGGCGGCCCGCGCGGCCGAGCCCGCCGGGGGCGCCGCCGCGGCGCTCCTCCTCGACGTCACCGCCGAGGACGCCGGGGCGCGGATGCTGGCCTTCTGCGAGGAGTGCTTCGGCGCGCTCGACGTGCTCGTCAACAACGCCGGCGCGGCCAAGTGGCGCGACCTCGATGACGTCCCCGACGAGGACTGGCGCGCCCAGTACGAGCTAAACGTGATGGCGCCGCTGCGGGCGATGCGGGTGGCAATCCCGCCGATGACCGAGCGCGGCTGGGGCCGCGTCGTCAACGTCTGCTCGACCGCCGGCAAGCGACCCTCGGCGGCGATGGCCGAGTACTCGGTCGCGAAGGCCGCCGAGCTCTCCCTGTCGCGCCTCTTCGCCGACCGCTACGCGAAGACCGGCGTCCTCGTCAACGCCGTCGCGCCGGGTCCCGTGGAAGCAGAGATGTGGATGGAGCCGGGCGGGCTGCTCGACCAGTCGGTGGAGATGACCGGCGCCGAGAGCCGGGAGGAGGCGCTGGCCGAAGCAGGCTCGAAGCGACCGATCGGCCGCCTCGCCCGGGCCGAGGAGATCGCCGCGACGATCGTCTTCCTCTGCTCCGAGCGCGCCTCCTACGTCGCCGGCGCCGCCTGGTCGGTCGACGGCGGCACCGTCCAGGTCATCATTTGATCCGGGCGGTCGAGGCCGCCGTGCTGCTGCCCCTCTACGGGTGGCCGCAGGAGCCGGGGCTGGTCTTCACCGAGCGGCGCGCCGACCTGCGGCGCCACGCCGGCGAGATCTCCTTTCCCGGCGGCCGCCGCGACGACGACGACGCCGACCTGACCGCGACGGCGCTGCGCGAGGCCGAGGAGGAGATCGGCCTCGACCCGGCCCAGGTGGAGATCGGGGCGACGCTACCGCCGACCCGGACCTTCGTCACCAACTACGTCGTCCACCCCTTCGTCGGCTACGTCCCCCACCCCCGGGAGCTGGGCCTGCGCCCGAACCCGACCGAGGTCGAGACCGTCCTCACCTTCTCCCTGGAGCTGCTCCGCGAGAGCTACGAGATGCGCCGCCTGATCCGCCGCGGTGTCCCCATCCACACCCCGACCTACGAGGTCGAAGGGCACCTGATCTGGGGAGCAACCGCGCGGATCCTCAGCGACCTACTGCAGAGCCTCGACTAGCTGGAGGACTTCTCCGGCTGCGGGACGATGCGGATGTAGGGCTTGGGCGAGTCCCAACCCTCGGGCCAGAGCTCTTTCGCCTCATCCTCTTTGACCGAGCCGGAGATGATCACGTCGTCGCCCTGCTGCCACTGGGCCGGCGTCGCCACTTTGTGGTTCGCGGTCAGCTGCAGCGAGTCGATCACCCGCAGCACCTCGTCGAAGTTGCGGCCCGTCGTCATCGGATAAACGAGGATGAGTTTGATTTTCTTGTCGGGGCCGATGACGAACACGTTGCGGACGGTCTGGTTGTCGGCCGGGGTGCGGTCGCCGGGGTCGCCGGAGACGTCGGCCGGCAGCATTCCGTAGGCCTTCGAGATCTCGAAGGTGGCATCGCTGATCAGCGGGTACTCGGGGCGGGCGCCCTGCGTCTCCTCGATGTCGTCGGCCCAGTCCTCGTGTTTGTCCATCGGGTCGACCGAGAGGCCGATGATCTTGACGCCGCGCTTCTCGAACTCCGGCTCGATCCGCGCCATGTAGCCGAGCTCGGTGGTGCAGACCGGGGTGAAGTCCTTCGGGTGGGAGAACAGGACCGCCCACGAGCCGTCGAGCCAGTCGTGGAACTTGATCCGACCCTGGGTGGTGTCTGCCTCGAAATCTGGTGCTACGTCACCGAGCTGCAGAGCCATTCAAACGCTCCTCTCGCGTCTTTTCTCTAATTACCTAAATCCTTATCGGAGTTTAGCTCTTTAGTTTGCCCGGCCTGAGAGGAGGGCCTGCGCGGTGGCCGCGAGGTCGTCCCCCACGGCGACGGTTTTCACCGGGATGCGCCAGGTGCGGGCTGCCGTGTGCACGATCGCCTCTCCCTCTTCGGTGCCCTCGTAGAGGACGCCCCGCACCGGGGTTTCGACCAGGTGTTCCAAGAGGCGCTCCAGGCGCGGGCCGTGGATCGCCGCCAGCTCCTCGTCGGTGCCGGCAGCGCTGCCGAGCAGGAGCACCAGAACCGCGACGTCGCCGACCAGCTCGAGGATCGTTCCCGGCCGGTCGGGGTCGGCGAGGGCGGGCTCGATGCCGGCCGCCTCGATCGCCACCAGGCCCTCCTCACGGCGGCTGGTCCCGCGCACCGCCCATCCCTCCTCCAGCAAGCGCCCACCGAGCTCGCGGCCGCGGCAACCGCAGCCGACGATCAGCGCCCGCGCCACCTAGGCGCCCTCGAAGGGGCCGCGGCCACGGAGTCGCAGCCGCTCGTCCTCGGCGACGCTGGCGTGCAGTTCTTCCTCGGTCATCTCCGGGACGCCGCGCCGCCGCCGCATCTCGTTCTGGGCCTCCATCATCTGCCGCACGTCGTCGATCTCGTTCTGCGCCTCGACCTCGGGCGAGCGGGTCGGGACCCAGTCGACGAGGCCGGCCGAGCTGCCGGGGTAGAAGTGGCCGACGACCAGCAGCACGCCGACCATGAAGGCCAGCAACCCCAGGGTTCCGAGGATGAAGAGCACACGGGAAGGATACGGTTCGACCCCATGCCCGAGGCCTACATAGTCGAGACCGCCCGCACCCCGATGGGGGCCTACCGCGGCGCCCTCTCCGGCGTCCGCCCCGACGACATGGCCGCCCACGTGATCGCCGCCGTCGTCGAGCGCGGCGGCGTCGACCCGGAGCGGATCGTCGACGTCTACTTCGGCGCCGCCAACCAGTCCGGCGAGGACAACCGCGACGTCGCCCGGATGGCGGCGCTGCTGGCCGGGCTGCCGCAGAGCGTGCCGGGCGCGACCGTCAACCGCCTCTGCGCCTCCGGCCTGGAGGCGCTGAACAGCGCGGCGCGGGCGATCAAAGCCGGCGAGGGCGATTTCTACCTCGCCGGCGGGGTCGAGTCGATGAGCCGCGCCCCCTGGGTGGTCGAGAAGCCCGCGCGCGGCCTCCCCCGCGGGCCGCAGACGATGCACGACACCACCCTCGGCTGGCGGATGATCAACCCGCGGATGGCCGAGCTCGGGGTCTCGACCGAAGCGATGGGCGAGACCGGCGAGAACGTCGCCGAGCGCTTCGGGGTCAGCCGCTCCGACCAGGACGCCTTCGCCCTGCGCAGCCACCAGCGCGCGGTCGCCGCGACCGAGGCCGGGAAGCTGGCCGAGGAGATCGTCCCAATCGAGGCCCGGCGGGGCCGGGAGACGGTCCTCGTCGAGGCCGACGAGGGGCCGCGCCCGGATGCCTCCCTGGAGAAGCTCGCCGCACTGCGACCCGTCTTCCGCGAGGGCGGCACCGTCACCGCCGGCAACGCCTCGACCCTCAACGACGGCGCCGCCTGCCTGCTCCTCGCCTCCGAGAAGGGCGTCGAAGAGCTCGGCGCCGAGCCGCTGGCGCGAGTGGTCGCGACCGGCGTCGCCGGCGTCGACCCCGCCTACATGGGCATCGGCCCGGTCAAGGCGGTCCCCCGCGCCCTCGAGAATGCCGGCCTCGCGATCGATCAGATCGACCTGGTCGAGCTGAACGAGGCCTTCGCCTCCCAGGTCCTCGCCAGCGCCCGCGAGCTGGGGGTCGAGGAGGAGCGCCTCAACGTCAACGGCGGCGCGATCGCCCTCGGCCATCCGCTCGGCTGCTCCGGCGCCCGCCTCGCCGGCACCCTCGTCCGCGAGCTCCGTCGCCGCGGCGGCAAGTACGGCATCGCCACCCTCTGCGTCGGCGTCGGCCAAGGGCTCGCCACCGTTTTCGAAGCGTCCTGAACGCTCGAAATCAATAGGCTGGGGTCCGTGAGGCTGCTGACCCCGGCAATCGTGGCCCTGGCGCTGTTGCTGCTGCCAGGCACCGCATCGGCTGAAGCGACCGCCCATGCCTCGATCGTCAACGGTCACAGCGCCACCGTCGAGGAGCTCCCCTCCCTCGCCTACATCGAGGCCCACGAGGGCAAAAGCGGCTTCTCCTGCACCGGCACCGTGGTCGCCCCGCGGGTGATCCTCACCGCCGCCCACTGCATCGAGGACCTCGAGCGCGGCGGCCTCACCCCGGCCAAGGGATACGCCGTCGCCACCGGCACGACCACGCCCTCGAAGGCTCTGCGCCAGAACGTCTTCCGCGTCATCGAAACCCACGTCTACCCCGGCTTCGACCCCGGCGGCCTGCAGGGCGACGCCGGCGTCCTCATCCTCGATCGTCCGACGGCCGCGCCCCCGATCGCCCTCGCCGGCAGCGGCGACGTCGCCCTCTACGAAGGCGGCGCGTCGGTGCAGCTCGCCGGCTGGGGCGTGACGCGCGCCAACGCGAAACAGGCGCCGGAAAGCCTGCGGGCGACGACGATGTTCGTGCAGAGGCCTTCGGTCTGCAAGCAGAAGACCCGCAACGACCGCCCGAACTACTCGACCGTGCTGCAGATGTGCACGCTCGACGTCCCCGCCAAGAAGAGCGGTGGCTGCTTCGGCGACAGTGGCGGCCCGGCGATCGGCCAGCGCCCGGACGGCACCCCGGTCGAGCTCGGGGTGATCAGCACCGGCGGCGCCTTCTGCTCCACCAAGCTGCCCAACGTCCTCACCCGCGTCGACGTCATCTCCACCTGGGTCACCGAATGGATCGCCGCCACCGAAGCCGGCGGCCCGCGGCCGTTCCTCGACCCGAAGACGCCGTTCCCTCTGATGACGCGGCCGGTGGCCGAAGAATTCGCCGTCCTCACCCTCGCGAGCCATTTCGGCTCGCGCTTCAGCGAGCAGGTCTTCGGCAACTGCCGCCGGACCAGCCGCACCCGCTTCCGCTGCGAAGTCGGCTGGCGCTCTGGTCGCAACATCTACGGCGGGATCGTCTCCCCGTTCTACCTGCGCCAGCAGGACGCGGTGATCTGGAAGAGCCACTTCCGGATCGAATGGGCGCCGCTGAAGTGCCTGCGCAACAACGCGCCCCACTGCCCGATCCACGTCCGCCGCGGCTAGCGGCCACCCGCAAGCGGTAGCCTCAGCCGCCGTGACCCAGGGCTTCGAAGAGCTGGCCAGCGTCGACGGGGCGATCACCCCGACCGGCGAGGCGACGATCGGCCTCAAAGACGACGGCCTCTACCGCGGTGACGGCGCCTTCGAGGTGATCCGGCTCTACCAGGGGAAGCCCTTCGCCCTCGTCGACCACCTCGACCGCCTCGGCCGCTCGGTTGCCGCGATCGAGCTCGACTTCGACCGCGCCGCGCTGGAGAGCGAGATCGCGGCGCTGCTGGCGCAGGCCGGTCCCGTCGAAGGCCAGATGCGACTGATCGTCACCCGCGGCGGCCGTCGCATCGCCGCCACCGAGCCGATCCCGCCCCACCCCGAGACCGTCAGCCTGCGATCCGTCACCTACTGCCCGACGGTGATCCTCAACGGCGTCAAGTCGCTCTCCTATGCCGCCAACATGCAGGCGACGCGGATCGCCAAAGGCCAGGGAGCCGACGAGGCGGTCCTGATCCGCCCCGACGGGGCGGTGCTGGAGCCGCCGACCTCCTCGGTCTTCTGGGTCTCCCCCGACGGCGCCCTGCGAACCCCCGCGCTCGACGACGGGGTCCTGGAGTCGATCACCCGCGACCGCATGATCAAGGCCCTCAGTGTCGAGGAGGGGACCTGGCACGTCGACGAGTTGCGCGGCGCCCAGGAGGCCTTCCTCGCCTCGACCACGCGTGAGATCCAGCCTGTCTCCTCGGTCGATGGCCGCGTCTTTGGAGCCGCGCCGGGGCCACGCACGCAGGAAGCGCAGGCCGCCTTCGCGGAGACCCTCGGCAAAGAGCTGCGGGAGCTCTGAGATGGACTTCCAGTTCAGCGACGAGCAGAAGCTGATCCGCGAAGCGGCGCGTGAATTCGCCGAGCGCGAGATTCTGCCCAAGGCCCGCGACAACGACCGCGAGGGCCGCTTCGACCGCGAGCTGGCGCGGAAACTGGGCGAGGTCGGCTTCCTCGGCGCGCCGGTGGCCGAAGAGTACGGCGGCCGCGGCCTCGACTACATCGGCTACGGGCTGATCGCCGAGGAGATCGGCCGCGCCGACTCCTCCGCCCGCACCGTCGTCTCGGTCCAGACCTCCCTCGTCGGCGGCTCGATCGAGAAGTGGGGCACCGAGGAGCAGAAGCAGCAGTGGCTGCCGCGTCTCTGCTCGGGCGAGGCGCTCGGCTGCTTCGGCCTGACCGAGCCCGACACCGGCTCCGACGCCGCCAACCTCCGCACCCGCGCGACCAAGACCGAGGGCGGCTGGTCGATCAGCGGCCAGAAGATGTGGATCAGCCTCGGCAACTACTCCGAGGTGGCGCTGATCTTCGCCCAGACCGACCCCGAGAAGAAGCACCGCGGCCTCGCCTGCTTCCTCGTCCCCTGCGACGGCGACGGCTTCACCACCCAGGAGATCCACGGCAAGCTGGGGCTGCGCGCCTCCGACACCGCCGAAATCTCGCTCGACTCGGTCGAGGTCGGCGACGACGCAATGCTTGGCGAGGTCGGCGACGGCTTCAAGGTGGCGATGAGCGCCTTGGAGAACGGCCGCTACAGCGTCGCCGCCGGCTGCGTCGGGATCTGCGAAGGCTGCGTCCAATCCTCGGTCGAATACGCCAAGGAGCGCAAGCAGTTCGGCGTCCCCCTGGCCCGCTTCCAGCTGGTCCAGGAGATGATCGCCGACATGATCCTGAAGCGCGACGCCAGCCGGATGCTGGTCCTGCGCGCCGGCCTCCTCAAGGACGAAGGCAAGCCGAACCTGGAGGAGACCTCGGTGGCGAAGCTGTTCGCGACCGAGTCGGCGGTCGAGTGCGCCAACCTGGCGATCCAGGTCCACGGCGGCTCCGGCTACGTCGACGACTACCCGGTCGAGCGCTACCTGCGCGACGCCCGGGTGACGACGCTGTACGAGGGGACCTCGCAGATTCAGAAGCTGATCATCGGCCGCCAGGCGACCGGGATCAGCGCGATGCTCCCCTTCGAGGAGAGCTGAGCGCGGTGGCGATCGTCGAGGCCACCGTCGACGACTTCCACGTCGGCCTGCTGAGGCTCAACCATCCCGAGACCCGCAACTCGCTCTCGGCCGAGATGCGGGAGGGAATCGTCGGCGGGCTCGAGCGCTTCGACGCCGACCCCGAGGTCCGCTGCATCGTCATCGCCGGCTCCGACAGGATCTTCGCCTCGGGCGCCGACATCAGGGCCCTGGCGGCCCGTGCCCCCGGCGAGCCCTCCGACGCGAGGGGAGCCGAATTCTGGCGCCGGATCGCCGCGGTTCAGACCCCGATCGTCGCCGCCGTCGCCGGCTACGCGCTGGGCGGCGGCTGCGAGCTCGCGCTGGCCTGCGACATGATCGTCGCCGACGAAACCGTCCGCTTCGGCCAGCCCGAGATCACCCTGGGGATCATCCCCGGCGGCGGCGGCACCCAACGCCTGACCCGGGTGATCGGCAAGCAGCGGGCGATGGAGTACGTGCTGACCGGCCGCCACTTCGACGTCGGCATGGCCTACGCCTGGGGGCTGGTCAACAAAGTCGTCAAAACCGGCCAGTCCACGCTCGAGGCGGTGGAGCTGGCGCGCACGATCGCCGAGCGCCCGCCGATCGCCGCCCGGCTCGCCAAGCAGGCGGTGCTCGCCGCCGAAGAGACGGCCCTCGGCGACGGGCTCGACGCCGAGCGCCGGATGTTCGACGAGGCGATGGCGACCGAGGACCGGGTCGAGGGGATGACCGCCTTCATCGAGAAGCGCGAGCCGGACTTCAAAGGCCGATGAGCGTCGGCCGGGTCGGCGTCGTCGGCGCCGGCACGATGGGCCGCGGGATCGCCCAGCTCGCGGCCCTCGGCGGCTACGAGACGGTCCTCTACGACGTCGCCCCGGCGCTGGCCGAGTCCGGCGCGACGGCTTTGCGCGAAGCGCTGGAGAAGGGCGCCGACCGCGGCCGCTGGAGCGAGGACGACGCCCGCGCCGCTTCCGCCCGGGTCGAGGCGACCGCCGAGCTGGAGGAGCTCGCCGGCTGCGATCTGGCGATCGAGGCCGCCCCCGAGAAGCTCGAGCTGAAGCGGCAGATCCTCGGCGGCCTCGCCGAGGTGCTCGGCCCGCGGGCGATATTCGCCAGCAACACCTCCTCGCTGCGAGTCACCGAGATCGCCGCGGGGGTGCCGCAGCCCGAGCGGGTCGTCGGCATGCACTTCTTCAACCCCCCACCGCTGATGAAGCTGGTCGAGGTGGTCGCCGCCGAGCACTCCTCGGAGGAGGCGCTGGCAGCGACGACCGAGGTCGCCGAGCGGATGGGCCGCACCCCGATCCGGGCCAAGGACAGCCCCGGCTTCGTCGCCAACCGCCTCGCCCGCCCCTTCTCGCTGGAGTCGCTGCGGATGCTCGGCGACGGGGTCGCCGACGCGCCGACGATCGACCGCATAATCCGCCTCGGCGGTGGCTTCCGGATGGGGCCGTTCGAGCTGCTCGACCTGATCGGGCTCGACGTCAACCTCGAGATCGCCCGCTCCTTCTTTACCCAGGGCGGCGATGTTGAGCGCTGGCGGCCGAGCCCGATCCAGGAACGGCTCGTCGCCGAAGGCCGCTTCGGCCGCAAGAGCGGCCGCGGCTACCACGACTACGCCGGGGAACGGCAGCCCGACCCCGATCTCGGCATCGAGGCGCCGACGCTGGACCCCGGCGAGCTGGCGAAGATCGATCCCGCCGCCGAACAGGTCCTCGCCCGGCTCTTCGCCCAGATCGCCAACGAGGCCGCCTTCGCGCTCGAAGAGGAGATCGCCTCGCCGCGGGACATGGAAACGGCGATGCGGCTCGGCTTCAACTGGCCGCTCGGACCGCTCGGCTTCGCCGAGCTGATCGGGCCCGACCGCGCCGCCGACCTACTCGAGCGGCTGCGGGCGGAGAAAGGCGAGGCCTACGCGCCCTCGCCTTTGTTGAGGCGCATCATCACTTCGTCGACGTAGCACCAGCTCCAGTCTTCGCCCGGCTCGGCCGAGCGGATGATCGGGTGGCCGGTGTCCTCGTGATGGGCGGTCGCGTGCTTGCCGATCGAGTTGTCGCAGCAGCCGACGTGGCCGCAGGTCTGGCACATCCGCAGGTGGACCCAGGTCATCCCCATCGCCAGGCACTCCTCGCAACCATCGACATCCTCAGGAAGGTCGAGGTAAGTGACCGTGTCGAGATGGGAACAGGTGGAGCTCACGGGGGCCAAGATATACATGCCCTATACCCGCTCGCTTAAGCAAGGATTCTTAATCCAAGAACTGGGGAGGGAGCCTTTTTGGTTAGGAGCCGGTGGCGATCTCGGTCGGCTCGCCGCCCGGCATCCAGTGCGCCTCCACCGGCACGTCGGCGTCGCGCAGGTAGCGCTCGGCGTCGAGTGCCCCCATGCAGCCGGTGCCGGCCGCGGTGACGGCCTGGCGGTAGGTGTGGTCGACGACGTCGCCGACCGCGAAGACACCGCCGAGGTTGGTCCGGGTCGAGCCCGCCTCGGTGACGATGTAGCCGTCCTCGTCGGTCTCCACCTGGCTCTGGACGATCTCGGATTTCGGCACGTGGCCGATCGCGACGAAGGCGCCGTCGGTCGCCAGCTCCTCCTCCTCGCCGGTCTCGGCGTTGCGGAGGCGGACCTTCTCCAGCTTGCCGCTCTCGCCGGCGACGAACTCCTCGGCGACGAACGGGGTCTTCAAGTCGATGTTCTCCTTTTCCTTCGCCCGCTCGAACATGATCTTCGAGGCGCGGAACTCGTCGCGGCGGTTGACGATCGTCAGGTTCGAGGCGAACTTGGAGATGAAGATCGAGTCCTCCATCGCCGAGTCGCCGCCGCCGACCACGATCACCTTCTGGTCTTTGAAGAAGGCGCCGTCGCAGACCCCGCAGGTGGAGACGCCGCGGCCGCCAAGCTCCATCTCGCCGGGGACGCCGAGCCGTTTCGGCTCCGCCCCCATCGCCAGGATCACGGTCTTCGCCCGGTGCTCCTCGTCGCCGAGGAAGACCTTCTGGACGCCGCCGTCGGAGAGCTCGACCCGGTCGACGTCGTCGGTGACGAAGCGGGTGCCGAAGCGCTCGGCCTGGGCGCGGAACTGGGCCATCATCTCCGGGCCCATGATCCCGTCCGGATAGCCGGGGTAGTTCTCGACCTCGGTCGTGTTCTGCAGCTGCCCTCCCCACTGGAAGCCCTCGAAGACGAGCGGCTCGAGGTTGGCCCGCGCGGTGTAGAGCGCCGCCGTGTAACCGGCCGGTCCCCCACCGATGATGATCACGTCCTCGATCTTCTTCTGGTCTGCCATATCTGCCGCCTGGAGTCTAATACTTTACTTTTTATAGTAGCTCTCGGGATGGTCGAAGGCAACCTCCGCGAGCTCGTCCACAGGTGAGTGCGTCTCGCCGCCGCGTTCGATCGGCAGCTTCCCTTCTTCCCAGCGATGGACCGTGTGGCGAAGCTGGAAGAAGGCGAAGATCCCCGGCGGGATCGGCATCCAGAAGGCGACCAGGCGGAAGATCAGGACCGCCGGGAAGACCGTCTCCTCGGGGATTCCGAAGAGGACGAAGGCGCCGATCATGCCGGCGTCGACCGCCCCCACCCCCGCCGGCGCCAGCGGGAAGAGGTTGGCGACCATGCCGAGGAAGAAGCCCTGGACGACGACCGCCAGTGGCACGTGCACACCGAAGGCGTGGAAGGAGGCCCACAGCACGCCGATGCTGGCGGCCCAGAAGCCGGCGGCGCCGAGCACAGCCAGACCGCCGCGGCGGGGATGGGCGAAGAGACCGAGGGCGAAGCGGAACCCTTCCCCCAAGGTGGCGGGGATTTTGCCGGCGGTCCGCAGCCAGTTGCGCGAGCGCTCGCTGTGGGCGAACCGGGCGAGACGGCGGTCGGAGTCGGGCGGGATCAGCGCAACCAGGACACCGAGGATGATCAGCAGCCCCGCGACGCCGGCGGGGATGATCGTCAGCTCGACCGAGCTCTTGCCATTGAGGACCCCGGTCCGCAGCAGCACCCCGAAGACGATCAGGGCGATGGGATAGAAGGCGTAGTGGAGGGAGACGAAGGCGACCATCCGCCGGGCGACGTCGCGGCGCGGCATCCCGGCTTTGCGCAGCGCCCAGTAGGTGATGGCGATGCCGCCGGCGCCGCCGGCCGAGAAGAGGAGCGTTCCGGCGACGCCGGCCATGTTGATCTCGTAGGTCTCCTTCCAGGTCAGGCGCAGCGCGTCGCCGCCGACCACCGCCTTGAAGAGGGCGATGTAGGTCGCGTAGGCGACGACGTTGAACCCGATCGCTATCGCGATCCAGAGCGGGTCGGCATCGTCGAGCTTGCCGAGGGCGTCGCCGAGCCCGATCAGCTTCGGGAAGAGGAAGTAGATCGCCCCGAGCAGGATGAAGACGACGACGACGGTCTGGATCAGCCGCCGCGTCGTGAAAATCGGCATTTCGGCGAGGCGGTTGCTCCCGTTCGCCGAGTCTTCCGGAGACACGTTTGGGAAATTACCCGTTGGCGATCCTCTCCAGACGCTGCAGCGCTCCGTTTACCCCGCGTACGAGGGGTTCTGCCAGCGGCTCGCCCTTGCGCACGGCCGCCACCAGCGCCGCTCCGGCGAGCAGGTCGGTGACGTAGTGCTCGCCCAGGTAGACGAGGGCGAAGCCGAGCGTGCCGGCGTATCCCCAGGCGAGCCGACCCTCGACCTTGCCCGCTTCGGAGAGCGAGAGCGCCGCCTGTAGCGAGGTGGCGAAGTGGAGCGAGGGCATCGCCGCCCAGGGGTTGCCGCCGAGGGCGTCGTAGAGGCGCTCCCAGGCCCGGCCCCAGGTCGGTTCGCCGACCTCGACCATGATCCGCCGCACCTCTTCGCCGGTCAGGCCCTGCTCGGCGGCCCACCACGGCGGCGCGGTCGGGACCGCGAAGTAGACGACACAGCCGAGGTCGAAGACGGCGGCCATCTGCCGCGCCGCGCGCGGGAAGCGCTCGTTGTGGCGGACGAGGATCAGGGCGAGCGAGAGGTAGGGCTCGACGAACCAGAGCCAGTGGGTCCAGGTCAGCACGCGGTTGACCACCCCCACCCCCGGCACCCTGGCGAGGGCGCGCTGGAGGCGGGCATTGGGGAGGCGGCCGGCGCCGATGACCTTGTCGGTGCGGATCGGATAGCGGCTGCGCAGCCGCGCCCGCAGGCCCTCGGGATCGTCGTAGGGCAGCTCGTGGGCGACCGTGAAAGCCCACATCTGCAGGGCGAAGAGGGCGACGTCGCGCCGCTTCGAGCGGGGGTAGAGCACCGCCAGCGCCAGCGGGGCGGTGGCGACCGTCGCCACCGTGACCGGGGTTGGGATCCGCAGGCGACGGCGCAGGACCGGAACCGCGAACGCCGCGCCGATCGCTCCGACCGCCCCAGCGCGCACCGCGAGGCGGAGCGCGTTCGATGACCGGGAGCGCCTCCTCATGTGGAGCGCGAGTATAGGTCCGGGCCCCGCGGCCGGCCCGGGAGGGCGCGGCGCCGCCGCACGTGAATAGAATGGCCGCGCTTTGGCGCCTCACTCCCCTGGCACTGACCAGATCGACACCCTGCTCTGGATTGGCTTCTTCGCCGCCGCGATCCTGATGGTCGCGATCACCGGCGCGCTGCTCTACGTCTCCCGCCGCTACCGCAGCGAGCGCGGGGCCGAGCCGCGACAGCTGCTCTCGGGACGGGGGCTGCAGTTCCGGGTCGCCGGCGTCCTCACGATCTTCGCGGCGCTGCTCTTCATTCTCGGCGTCGTCTTCACCGACAACGCCCGGGAAAGGCCGACGACCGGCGAGGCCGGCCTCGCCTCGCTGAAATCGGAACCGCTGAAGATCAAGGCGACCGGCCAGCAGTGGCTGTGGCGCTACGACTACCCGAACGGCGCCTTCTCCTACTACAAGCTGGTGGTGCCGTCGGAGACCGCGGTCGAGCTGGAACTGCTCTCCACCGACGTCGTCCACACCTGGAACGTCGAAGAACTCGCCCGCAAGGCCGATGCGGTGCCGGGCAAGACCAACAAGGTCCTCTTCAGCGTCAGCGCCGACGACGAGGGCCTCTATGGGGGCGACTCGGCCACCCTCTCCGGCCAGGCCTACGCCTCGATGCGGACCGAGGTCGAAGTCGTCTCCCCCGAGGACTACGAAAACTTCGTCGAAACCCAGCTGGAAGAGATCGAATCCGCCCAGGAACGGGTCGTCGGTCTGATCGAAAACGGAGAAACGCCATGAGCCCCAGCCAGAGTCCCGAGCTCGTCGCCGACGGCTACGCCCCCAGCCGCCCGCGCTGGGTGCAGCTGGCGACCAGCGCCGACCACAAGGACATCGGCCAGATCCTGATCTGCGGCGCCCTCGGCTTCCTCTTCATCGCCCTCGTCGAGCTGGTCCTGATGCGGATTCAGCTGCTGGTCCCGGAGAACACCTTCCTCTCCCCCGTCGCCTTCAACCGGATGCTCTCGCTCTACGGCGCCAGCGCGATCTTCTTCTTCGCGCTGCCGCTGGCGATCGGGCTCTTCTACTACGTGGCACCGCTGCAGATCGGCGCCCGCGGCACGGCCCTGCCGCGCCTCGGACAGGTCGGCCTCACCCTCTGGGTCGCCGGCGCCACCGCCCTCTACGCCACCTTCCTCTTCACCCCCTCCGAGGCAGGCGTCAACCCGCTGCCGCCGCTGAGCGAGGTCGCCTTCCTCTCCAACAACGGCGTCGACGCCTGGGCAGCCGCGACCGGCCTGGCGACGCTCGGATTCGTCCTCCTCTCGATCAACCTCGTCGCGACCCTGCGGGTGATGCGGGCGCCGGGGATGGCCTGGCGGCGGCTGCCGGTCTTCGCCTGGGCGGCGACCGTCGGCTCCTGGCTGATGGTCGTGATCGGTCCGGTCCTGCTGGCGGCGCTGACGATGCTGATGATCGACCGCAACTACGACGGCATCTTCTTCGCCGACGGCTCCGGCGGCGCGCCGCTGCTCTGGCAGCACCTGAGCTGGATCTTCTACACCGGCACCTACATGCTGATCCTGATCTTCGCCTTCGGCGCGATCGCCGAAATCGCCGCCACCTTCGCCCGCAAACCGCTCTTCAACCGCAACGTGGTGATGGTCTCGCTGGCCGCAATCGCCGTGCTCGGGACGCTCGCCTGGATGCAGAACATGCTGACCGCGCCGATCGGGATCGGCTGGATGTACTTCGCGATGCTGGTCTCGCTGGCGCTGATCGTCCCCTTCGGGCTCGTCATCTTCAACCTGATCGCGACGATGGCCGGCGGCACCCTGCGGATGCGGGCGCCGCTGCTGTTCGCGACCGGGGCGATCTTCGCGATCGGGATCGGCCTCGCCGCCGAGCTCTGCCACTCGCTGGTCGCCGCCGCCTGGCAGCTGAAGAACACCACCGACGCCACCGCGGCCACGCACTTCGCCCTGATCGGCGGCTCGGTCTTCGGCGGCTTCGCGGCACTCCATTACTGGTTCCCGAAGATGACCGGGCGGACGATGGGCGAGAGCCTCGCTCGCATCTCCTTCTGGACGATCCTCCTCGGCCTCCTGCTCAGCTTCGTGCCGCTCTTCTTCGCCGGCGCCGGCGAGGGCCAGGTAATCGACGCCTACAAGTACTTCGACGACACCGGCGTCACCGCCTACAACGTGATCGCCTCGATCGGTTCCCTCGTCCTCTTCGTCGGCATCCTGCTGACGATCCTCAACGCGATCTTCAGCCGCGGGAACGGCCCCGAGGCCGGCCACGATCCCTGGGCCGGCGACACGCTCGAGTGGTTCACCCTCTCGCCGCCGGACCCGCACAACTTCGACGTCCTCCCCGACGTCCGCAGCCCCCGTCCGCTGCGCGACATCCGCGAGGCGATCGGCCATCGCACCCGCCGCAGCCAGCAGGCGACGGCGCGCGATTCGCAGCCGGTAGCCTGAGCCCCATGCAATCCGGCGCCGGCGCGCAAACCGCGCCCAACCCGACGGCTGCCACCCGATCGGTCCTGCCAACCGTCGTTCGTGACTACCTGACGCTGACGAAGCCGAAGGTGCAGTCGCTGCTGCTGTTCACGACGGTGACGACGATGTACGTGGCCGGGGACCCCTCGCTCGGCCTGATCTTCCTCACCTGCCTCGGTGGCGCCCTGTCCGCCGGCGGCGCCGGCGCGATCAACCACGTCGTCGACCGCGACATCGACCGCACGATGGCGCGCACCGCCGATCGACCGGTCGCCGCGGGGCGAATCTCGCCGCGGGCGGCGACGATCTTCGGCCTCGTCCTCGCGACCTCCTCGTTCCTGCTGCTGTCGCTGACCGTCAACCCGCTGGCGGCGACGCTCTCGCTGAGCGGCTTCCTCGGCTACGTCGGCGTCTACACGCTCTGGCTGAAGCGGCGGACGCCGCAGAACATCGTCATCGGCGGGGCCGCCGGCGCGGTCCCTCCCCTCGTCGCCTGGGCGGCCGTCACCGGCGAGCTCAGCGGCATGGCCTTCTACATGTTCGCGATCGTCTTCTTCTGGACCCCGCCCCACTTCTGGGCCCTCTCGCTGCTGATGAAGGACGAGTACGCGAAGGCGGGCATCCCGATGCTGCCGGTGGTCCGCGGCGAGGAGGAGACGCGGCGCCAAATCCTCCTCTACACCGTCCTCCTCTACGCCGTCACCCAGCTCCCCTTCTGCGCCGGCGGCCTCGGCATCGTCTATGTCGTCCCCTCGATCCTGCTCGGCGGCGCCTTCATCTACTTCGCGTTCCGGCTCTACCGGGCTCGGGATCGGCGCTGGGCGCTTCGGACGTATCTCTTCTCTCTCGGCTACCTCGCGTTGCTGTTCCTCTCGATGGCCATTGCGGCCAACGTCTGAGCAGCACTTCGGCACGTCTTAGGAGGGACAGGAGACCCCTCCCCAAAGCCCGTCGCGCAGCTGGTCGTACTTTACGGGCGCGACCGTGACTTCTTGAGCCTTTGTGGAGGGGTCTCCTGTCCCTCCACCCGGGCCGGGGGAAGGTTCGAGGTTCAACAGCTCTTCCCTAAAGAAGGGAGGGCGGCAGGGTTCTTTTGTCTTGCTGTTCGCTGACGGGCCGCAATGGCAGCTTGGGAACGAGGTGAGTCCTGCGCAAGCGAACTTTGAAGCGGCTCGGTTGGAGGGTCGGGTACCCCTCTGACAAAGGCTCAAGAAGTCACATCGGCGCCCTTAAGTCCGACCAGCTGCGCGACGGGCTTTGGCAGAGGGGTACCCGACCCTCCCTAGCGCCCCCTTGCCTGATAGAAATCCGCCAATGGATCGCGAGACCGCGCGTCGACAGATGAAAGCCGGGCTGGTGGCAGGTGGCATCGCCGCCGGCATTTTCGCCCTCTCCTTCGTCGCCGCCTTCCTCTACATCGCCCAGTAACGATGGCCGAGCACCGACAAGTCCTCGAGCCCGGCGAGACGATCTATGCGCCGCGTCCCTCCTGGGGCCCGGTCTTCTTCGCCCTCGGCGCCCTCGGGTTGGTCTGCGGCACCTTCGCCTCCGGGTTCATCTTCTCGCCCAAGATCTGGGCGATCGTCGGCGCGATCTTCCTCCTCGCCGCCTTCCGCAGCATCGTCCGCGGCTCGGGCCGCGACTACTTCCGCCTCCCCCGCCGCCAGGAGACGCGTGGAGCGGCGTTGCCGGTCGAAACGATCAGCACTCCGCCTCGGCCCTAGTAGGCCCCTGAGCCGGGCTCCTAGCCCGGCAGGGACATTTCCGACGTCGCTCCGTCTGACGTCCAGCACCTGACGATGTCCCGCATCGAGAGGACGCCGATCGCGTCCCCGCCGTCGAAGACGACGAGGTGGCGGACGTTGCGGCGCGACATCTCGGCCGCGGCGCGCTCGAGGCTCCAGTCGGGGGCGGCGGTGATCACGCCCTCGCTCATGTGGTCGGCGACCCGCTCACCGGCGGGGTCCTGGCCGCGGGCGACGGAGATCAGCAAATCCCGCTCGGTGACGATCGAGGGTGCCGGCAGCTCGGCGTCGATTACCAGCGCCGCGCCGGTGCCCTTCTCGACCATCTTCTCGGCCGCCTCGCGCAACGTGTGGGATGGGCCCACGGTCAGCGTGATCTCCGACATCCCGTCCTTCACCTGCATCTGCGACCTCCCATCGCTGCGGCTTTTAAGTTAGTGCGGATCGCCTCAAGAGTATCCCACCAGCGACGCCCGACGGCACGCTTCCCGGCAGCGCCGACATATAGACTTTCGCCCGCGCCACGCCCCATGGATCGTCTTCCCAAACTCATCGCCCCGCTGCTCGCCCTCGTAGCCTTGGCCGCCCTCGTGGTGGTCTCCTCCGGCTGCGGGACGACCGACGCCGATCCCCAGCGCGGCCGCACCCTCTTCATCCAGAAATGCAGCGAATGCCACGGGCTCGCGCAGGCCGGGGCCTCGGCCCAGGGCGGCCCCAACCTCGACCACGCGTTCGCGGCGGCCCGTGAAGAAGGAAACGACTCGGACACGATCGAGGGGGTCGTCAAAGCGCAGGTCGAGTACCCACGCGCGAGCAACGGCAATCCCGCCGTCTCGATGCCCGCCGACATCGTCACCGGCCAGGACCTCGACGACGTCGCCGCCTATGTCGGCGAATGGGCCGGCGTCCCCGACGCTGCCCCGCCGAAGGTACCCGGCGGCCCCGGCGCCCAGGTCTTCGCCAGCAACAGCTGCTCCGGCTGCCACACCTTCGCCGCGGCCGAAGCCGGCGGCGTCACCGGCCCGAACCTGGACGAAGTCCTCCCGGGCGAGACCCAGGCCCACGTCGAAGAAATGATCAAGAACCCGAACGCGGAAATCGCCAAGGGCTACCCGCCGAACGTGATGCCGCAGAACTACGAACAGCTTCTCTCCGCGAAAGAAATCGAAGACCTCGCGAAGTACCTGCTCGAAAACGCCGGCGGCGGCGCCGGCAAATCCAAAGGCTGAGCGGAGGCGGCCCGGCGGCCGCTGCCATCATGGCTGTCAGATGCGGGACCGCTTGAAGAGCCGCCTCGAGATCTCTCCGGAGCGCTACGCGCAGGTGACCCTGGTCGCCCTCGCGGCCCTCTCCCTGATCGTCCTCACCGGCGCCGGCGTGCGGCTGACCGGGTCCGGCCTGGGCTGCCCCGACTGGCCGAAATGCTACGGCGGCACGACGCCGCCGATCGAATCGCATGCGGTGATCGAGTACGGCAACCGGCTCCTCACCGGGTTCGTCGGCTTCGCCGTGATCGCCGCCAGCGCCCTCGCCTTCTTCCGCCGTCCCTACCGCTGGCATCTCGCGCTCTTCGGGGCGCTGCTGCCGCTCGGCGTGGTCGGCCAGGCGATTCTCGGCGCGCTGGTCGTCAAGTACCACCTCGCCCCGGGGCTGGTGATGTCCCACTTCATCCTCTCGATGATGCTGCTGGACGCCGCCTTCGCCCTCGCCTGGTGCTCCCGCTACGAACCGTGGGAGCGGCGTCGGTCGAGCGACCGGCTCAGCGTCTGGGCCGTGCGGGCGCTGATCCCGCTCGGGCAGCTGACGATCCTCGCGGGGACGATCGCCACCGCCTCCGGCCCCCACGCCGGCGCCCACGAAGGGCAGCTGGTCCATCGCTTCGACTTCGAGGGGACCGGGACCCTGGAGTGGGTGGTACAGCGCCACGCCACGATCGCCGCGATCTACGGCCTCGCCGCGATCGCCGTCTGGTTCCTGCTGAGGCGCCCAGGGGCCGACGGACGGGCTCTGAGGCCGCTGAGCCTGGTGATCGCCCTCCTTGCCCTGCAGGGGGCGATCGGGGGCGTCCAGTGGGCGCTGGAGCTGCCGGCGGGGATGGTCTGGGTCCACGTCGCCGTCGCCACCGGCAACTGGCTGGCGATGCTCTGGACGGTGGCGGCGGCGGGGCGGCTCCAGCCCCGCGACCGACCCGCACCCGCCCGCCCCGAGGAGGCCGAGAGGCCGGCCGCGGCGGCCGCGATCTCGCCGTAGGGATTGCTTCCCTTCTGGCTCTCGATCGGCGTCCTCAGCCTCGTCCAGGCTGCTCTCGTCGCCGCGCCCAAGGCGCCGTCGCCGATCCTGCTGCGGCGGCTGCGGAGCCGCTGGTGGGCCCTGGCCCTGCCGCTCTCGATCGTCCTCGTCGTCTCCGCGATCGCGCTCGAGTCAGCCAGCGCCCGGTTTCTCACCTACCTGGCTCTGGTAGCCGTGCCGCCGCTGGCCGCCGTGGCACTTGGCCGGCTGATGCGAGGCGCGCGCCCGCTGCTGGCGTTCGCCGTCGTTCCCCTCTTCGCGATCGCCTGGGCCCGCCAGGACGCCCTCAGCGGCGAGACCGCGGCCCTGGCCCTCTCGGCCCTGGCCTGCCTCAGCCTCGGCTGGCTGGTCGCCTGCGTCGTCCCCGGGCGCTGGCTGAAGCTGGGGATCTACGTGATGGCGGCGGTCGACGCCTGGCTGGTCTTCTCCAACCTCCTGGCGGAGCCCAACGCCGTCCTCAACGCCGCCGCGCCCGCCGCCGACCTCCCCCGCCTCCAGCTCGCCTCCTTCGGCTCGGCCCTGATGGGCTTCGGCGACCTCTTCATCGCCGCCACCCTCGGCGCCCTCCTCGCCTCGGACCGCCCCCTGCAGCTACAGGGGGCGGCCCTGGCAGCCATCATCTGCCCCACCTTCGACCTGCTCTTCTTCTTCGTCGACCAGACCCCGGCGACGGTCCCGATCGCGTTGACGCTGGCGGCGCTAGAGCTTCGCCGCGATCACCGCGGCAAAAACACCGAAACCGGCGATCATCGACGACGACAGCGCGAAAGCGCCGACCAGAACAGAGCGACCCATCGCGAAGACGCGTGAATCGATCTGTTCGATGCGGCGGTTAGACCGGTCCAGCCGCTGAGTGACATCCTCAAATCGCCGGTCGAACTCCTCACGCGTAATAACTTTGGCTTCAAGCCGATTGAACCGCTCGTCGATCTTCTCGAACTGCTTGGCGACGGCTTCGAACCCTTCGGCGACTTCCCGAAACCCCTCGTCCACCTTGTCCGTTAGCTCGTCAAGCCGCGGGTCGGTACTGCTCTCGGTCATCACATGCATGCTTCCAGACTACAGAGCCAAATGCAACATTTTGTCTACGAACGTAAATCCTTTGAGTCAAATTCCTGTCGCTTCTGCTTCATCCACCGATATCCATGGACGCAGGCCGCGATCACGAGCACCAGGCCCAGCAGGGACCCCACCAGCGGCCGCGTGAGCAGCGTCACCGCGATCACCGCAGCAGCCGCTGCTCCGACGATCACGACCCATTTGAAGACGGCGGCCTCGTCGAGCCGCATCCGGCCTCCGGTGCCTAGAGGATGTAGACGGTCACGTAGACGATGATCCACATGATGTCGACGAAGTGCCAGTAGATGCCTGGCACCTCGACACCGAGGTGGTCCTTCTCGGCCGGGCCGAAATGGCCGCGGAAGGCGCGGATCGTCGCGAACGAGAGCAGCATCAGGCCGACGAAGACGTGGGCTCCGTGGAGGCCGGTGAGGCTGTAGAAGATCGAGCCGAACGAGAGGTCGCGGGCGCTGAAGCCGAGGTGCACGTACTCGTTGATCTGGATGAAGAGGAAGGTCGCGCCCAGGAGCCAGGTTGCGACCAGGCCGAGTTTGAGGCCGGTGCGATTGCCGCGCCGGATCGACTCCAGCGCGTAGTGGATCGTGAAGCTCGAGGAGACGAGGATCGCCGTGTTCATCCCCGCCACCGCGACCGGCAGCTCGTAGGGATGAGGCGGCCAGCTCGCCGGGTCGACGACGACGCGGAGGAAGAAGTAGGAGGCGAAGAAGGCGCCGAACAGCATCACCTCGGAGACGATGAAGAGGAGGATGCCGAGCGTCTGGCGGTCGATCCGCGAGCTCTGGTTGGCCTCGGGCGGGCCGTGGTGATGATCGGCGTGACCGTGGCCGACGGCTACTGACGCGCTCTCCATCAGGAGGCCTCCCCCTCGGCGACGGCGGCGGCGACGGCGGTCGCGGGCCGGCCGACCTCGATGTGCTCGACGGACTTGTCGGTAATCTCCCGCACCCGGCCGATCAGATCGTCCTCGAGCCACTGCGAGCGCTCGCCCGCGAAGGTGGAGATGAGGATGTCGTCGATCCGGTAGTGCTCGATCCCGTTCTTGACCGCGTAGAAGGGGTCGGGGCTCATCGGCTGGCCGGTCGCGTCGATGTCGGCGCGGTAGAGCTCGGCCAGCGTCGCGGCGAGGTCGCGGACGACCTGCGCCTCGCTGACGTCCTCGGCCCGCGGGCAGATGATCGTGAAGCGGTGCGGCCGGATCCCGGCGCGCTCTTTCATCCGGTTGACCAGGTCAGGCGCGGCGACGGTCTTGGTCGCCACCACCAAAGTGTGGTTGAGGTCCCAGCGAACCGCGTCGTCTTCGATCCGGACCGGGATGTGGGTCAGCTTCACCTCCGGTTCGAGCCGCTCGCGCACCCACTCGACGAGGTCGCGGCGCATGAAGCCGAAGCGACTGTCGGAAAGGCAGGAGAGGAGGACCTCGCCGGGGCGGTGCGCCCGCACGGCGTCGTCCAGGGCCAGCGACGGCTCCGGGTCCATCACCTCGCCCACCGACTCGATCCCGAACTCGCTCAGCAGCGCCATCGTCACCTCGACGCGGGCGCGGGCGGCCTCGCGAATCTCGCTGGAATCGATCAGCTGGCCGACCGAAGGCTGATTCTGCGGGGCCGTGACGACGACGCCGGACACCTGGTCCTGGCGCTCCCGCACCGCCTGCAGCAGCTTGCGCCCACCGGCCACCTCGTTGAGGAAGACCAACAGGGGCTTGCGATCCTCAGCCACCTCCGGGCTCATGAGCCGGTTCCCACCACGCTTTTCTCACCGGCGGGCACCTCGGCGCCCTCGGTTCCTTCGCCGGCCATGATCGCGTGCTTGGCGCCGGGGATCCCGAACTCGTATGGGCCGCCGACGACCCGCGGGATCTCGTCGAAGTTGAAGATCGGCGGCGGCGAGGAGACCTGCCACTCGATCGAGTTGGCCCGCCAGGGGTTGGCGCCGGCCTTGGGGCCGAAGCGCCAGCTGACGACCATGTTGTAGACGAAGACGAGCTGGACGGCGCCGAGCATGAAGGCAAAGGCGCTGATCATCAGGTTCCAGTTTCCGAACTGCTCGGCGTAGTCGGCGACGCGGCGCGGCATCCCGTCCATCCCGACCCAGTGCATCGGGATGAAGGTGCCCCAGGTGCCGACCAGGGTGCCCCAGAAGTGGACACGGCCGAGTTTCTCGTCGTACATCCGCCCCGTCATCTTCGGGAACCAGTGATAGACGCCGGCGAAGATAGTGAAGACGGAGCCGCCGAAGAGGACGAAGTGGATGTGGGCGACGATGAAGTAGGTGTCGGAGACGTGGATGTCGATCGGCACCATGCCCAGCATCACGCCGCTGATGCCGCCGATCGTGAAGGTGACGATGAAGGCGAGCGCGAACAGCATCGCGGTCGAGTAGGTGTGGATCTTGCCGAAATAGAGAGTCCCCAGCCAGGAGAAGATCTTGATCCCCGTCGGCACCGCGATCAGCAGCGTGGTGATCATCATCGGTACCCGCAGCCACGAGAACATGCCGGCGACGAACATGTGGTGAGCCCAGACCGTGTAGCTGAGCACGACGATCCCGATCAGCGCCAGGGCCATCAGGCGGTAGCCGAAGATCGGCTTGCGGGCATGGGTGGAGATGACCTCGGAGATGATCCCGAATCCGGGCAGCATCATGATGTAGACGGCCGGGTGCGAGTAGAACCAGAAGATGTGCTGGTAGCTGACCACGTCGCCGCCGCCGGCGAACTGGAAGAAGTTGGTGTGGAGGGCACGGTCGAAGAGGACCATGAACTGGGCGCCGGCGATGAACGGCGTCGCGGCGACGACCAGGAGCGAGGTCGAGAGGTTGGCCCAGACCAGCAGCGGCATCCGCCAGAAGGTCATCCCCGGCGCGCGCATCGAGACGATCGTGACCAGGAAGTTGAGCGCGGTCGCGATCGAGGAGGCGCCGGCGAACTGGACGCCGAGGTTGAAGAACGACTGACCCAGCGGCGCCCCGGTCGAGAGCGGCGCGTAACCGGTCCAGCCGGCGTCGAATGCGCCGCCCGGGGCGAGGAAGCTGCCGACGAAGAGCAGGCCCGCGATCGGCAGCATCCAGAAGCTGAGCGCGTTGAGGCGCGGGAATGCCATGTCCGGAGCGCCGATCATCAGCGGCAGGACGTAGTTGGCGATCCCGGCGAAGACCGGGATCACGAAGACGAAGATCATCAACACCGCGTGGGTGGAGAAGAGGCTGTTGTAGGTCGCCGCGTCGACGATCTGGGTGCCGGGCTGGGCCAGCTCGGCACGGATCAGCATCGCCATCAGGCCGCCCACAAAGAAGAAGAAGAAGGTGGTGCAGATGTACTGGATGCCGATCACCTTGTGATCGGTGTTGAAGCGGAAGTAGTCCTTCCAGCTCTTCGCGCCGTGCTGGGAGTGGTCCTCGGGGATGGTCGGCATCCCCGCTGCCCAGCGCAGCCAGTAGTCGAAACAGCCGAAGCCGGCGAGGAAGCCGAGTGGGCCGGTGACCAGCGGCACGACGACCTGCGGGTAGCCGGTCTGTTCGGTCTGGAAGGTGGGCAGGCCGGAGGCCTTGCGCAGGGCGACGACGAGGGCGAAGCCGAAGGCAGCGCCGAGCAGCGCTCCGAGCGCGCCGCGAATCCACCCCGGTTGCTTGATCGCAGCGACCATCAGAAGGCCCCCATTATGCCCCGCCGGCGCCGACGGGCACCGGGTTGGTTTCGGTGTCCTGGGCGACCGAAGCCTCCAGTTCCTGCGGAACCGTTTCCGGCAGGGCTTCGACCCACTTGCGGAAGTCGGCCGGCCTTTCGACCACGACCTTGGCCCGCATCGAGGCATGGCCGAAGCCGCAGAGCTCGGTGCAGATCAACTGGTAGGCGCCGGGCCTGTCCGGCGTGACGATCGCCGTCGTCGTGATCCCGGGCACGTTGTCCTTCTTGATCCGCCACTCGGGTACCCAGAAGGAGTGGATCACGTCTTGGGCGTGCATCTTGAAGTGGATCTGGCGATCGAGCGGCACGTGCAGCTCGCCCTGCGACCAGGCGTCGCCCTTGCTCGGGTAGCCGAAGCTCCAGGCGTATTGCTGGGAGAAGACGTCGATCGTCAGCGAGTTCGAGACGGGTTCTTCGATTTCGTTGAGGACCGACCAGCTGTAGCCGGCGCCGAAGAGGACGATGATCGTCGGGATCACGGTCCAGGCGACCTCGAGCCGGGTGTTGCCGTGGATCGGCTCGCCGTCGGACTCGTCCCCCGGCTTGGCCCTGAATTTCCACAGCGCGTAGAACAGCATCACCATCACCAGCGAGAAGACGAAGGCCGAGAGGACGATCATCACGTCAAGCAGCTGATCGATCTTCGGTGCCGCGGTCGAGGCCTGCTGCCCGTCCCATTCGATCGACAGCATCACTGCCGAGATCGCCGCTGTAAACACAAGCGTGGCGGCGAGCATCTTCGCTATCGGGAGGCGGCCCATCATCGGCGGGGGCGCATTCTATGCATCCGGCAGACGGTCAAGCTCGCCCCGCGAAGCGGCAATGACGCCACGGGCGACGCCCCCCCAGCTCCAAAGCCGCCGCGCGGTCTCGACCAACCTTTCCTGAGCGGCTGCGCGCTCCCCATCGGACAAGCTCAGCCACCCGCTGAGCCGCTCCGCAATCGCCTCGACAGCCCCCTCCTCGACCGGGAACGAGGTCAAGCGACCGACCTCAGGCGGCAGTGACACCATCAGCTGTCTCGACACCTCCAGCATCCCCGAGTGCCCCGCGGACACCGGCAGCACCCCACAGGCAGCCGCCTCCGCGGCGACCATCCCAAAGGCCTCGGGAAAGGTGCTCGGCATGACCAAAGCTTCCGCACCCGGCAGAAGCTCCGCAACCTCATCGTGCTCCAGCCTGCCGATGAACTCGACCGACCCGGCGGCAGCCCTCGCGGCGTCCACGTACCCGACCGGCGGCTCCACCAGGAATGCAGACAGGATCGGCAGCGGCTTCTCTTCCCCGCCCTCGATGCCCCAGCCGGCGGCTGCCACCTCCCTCGCGTCATTGATGTCTCCCCGCTCCAGGGCTGCCCACAGCCGCCGTAGTCCCGCTTCGTACTCGCCGAATCCCGCGACTTCCAACTTCGCATCTGGATGTTTGGCCTTCACCAACGGCCACGCGGCCAAGAGCAGGTCGACCCCCTTGGACACGATCAGCTTCCCCACGAAGACGATCCTCCGCGGGTGGCGCGGACTCGGGGGGGCCGAGAACGGAGGCGCAACCCCCGCCGGCAGGCCCCCCCGAGGCCGTGCCGGGCCCCGAGGCCGAAACGCCTCCGTATCGACCCCCGGAGGCCCAAGCCGAGTCTTCTCCTTCAGGCCCGCCACGTCGGGAAGCGCAGCCCAGAGCGACTCCGCCGTATGGCGGGAGCCGACAAGGACCCCCCGGGCTGCTTCCATGCCCTCGCGGGCATAGGGCAGGAACCGTGGATTGGGCTTGACCGTGTACTCGAGGGCCGAACCGTGGATCTTGGCTGCGAAGGGAGCGATGTCGGCCCGGGCGAGGATCGCCGGGCCCATGACAAGGTGGTTGACAAGGGCCGCGTCTATCCCGCCAACGGTCGACGCAACCTCGCGGACCGCAGCGACGTTCGCATCGATGTAGCGGTCGAGCTCGTCGTCCGTCAACTCGGGGAAAGCCTTGACCTCGAAGCCGTCGTAGGGGTCCTTGACGTAGACGGGAAGCAGGCCGTGGATGTCCGGGGTGTGGATCTCGACGCCCTCGATCTTGGTCTCGCGGTCCTGGCAGAGCAGGTGGACCTCATGGCCGAGCTTCGCCAGCGCCCGCGAGAGGTTGGCGTTGTAGATATTGCTGCCGGTACCGCGCAGCATGTAGCCGTGGAAGATCAGGAAACGCATCGGGACCGCGCAAGCTATTAGTCTTCGCCGCAGTGAACTTGAAACAGCTCTACAGGATGCGCGCGCCGGCCTCGGGCCGCGAGGCGCTCGCTCATGCCGAGCCGGGCCAGGTCTACCTGGACCGCGAGACCGGCGAGGAGATGGAGCCGGTGGCGATGGTCCTGCCGCTGGCCCCCTCCGCCTCAGCCCTCCCCCGCACGCCGGCCAACCTCAGGGCCTGCCGCCGCTGCGACCAGCTGATCGGGCTGGACGTCAGCGACTGCCCTTACTGCGGCCTCCGCCAAGAAGCGCTCTAGAAACTACCCGCGCGCCAGCGGTGAACTTCTGCGGTCGGAAGACGATCCAAACGCCGACCGCGAACAGGGCAGGTACCCCAAAATGCGCGTAGGTGTCGCCGGAGTTCTCTAGTAGGTGGATCAACGCACCCGTCACCAACAGGGCATAGGCTGGCATCAGCTCTGGTAGGACAAAACGTTTCATAGGCTGGAGACTACCTGAGCGACTACCGACGCCGCGTAGAACAGCACGCCGATCCAGAACCCCCACGTGCTGAACTGTCCGATGGCCCTTTCCCGACGTACCCGCGACGCGGATGCATAAATGACTCCACCCAGTGCCGCACCGGCTCCGGCCAATACGAAGGGGAACTCAAAGCCGATGCGATCCGGCCACGGATCTTCCACCTGCGGGAAGATCGAGCCGACGAGCAACACGAGCCAAATCGAGAGCACGCCATGACGCTGACTGCTCCCGACGCACGCGTGGCGCGCTGAATGTCACGAATTTGTCAGGGCTTCTTGACCAGAGTCGCCGTATAGAGCAGGCGGGCGTTGGAGTAGTAGCAGCCGTATGTCTTGGTCTTGCCGACTCCCTGCTGGGGGTGGCCGCCCTGGATGTCTTCCTTGGAGGCGCAGTGGCCGGAGATGCGACTGCCTCGCCAGGTTTCTTCGGAGCTGACGTTGAAGGCGAACATCGGTGCCCAGGTCGGCACGGTGAGGGCGACGACCTGGCCGCGCAGGACGCTCAGCGGGTGCTCGAGGGCGAAGATCGGGGTGCTGCCGAAGTAGGGGTTGAGCAGCTCGAGCGGGCTCTGGCGGACCAGCGTGTATTTCGGCGGGTTGGAGCCTTCTACCGGGCGCAGGATGCCGATCCGCGCCTGCGAGGGCTTGCCGAGGAATTCGTCGAAGAAGCCGACCTCGTTGGTGGTCGTTTTCCCGTCTGTGCGCGAAGGCTTGGCAAGCGTGATCGACCAGGCGACTACCTTGCCATCGAAGGGCGCCTCGTAGGGCTGGCTGACACCACCGGCGATCGCCTGGAAACCGGTGACGTGTCCCTCGACCCGGCAGGGAATGACCTCGACGTTGTTGACGATCTTCCCCGGACAAGACGGGGGCGGCGTCGACGCGGTCTTGCCTAGGACGACAACCTGCGGCGGCGCCGAGTCGGCGGCGCCGGGCCGGGCCGCCACAGCGAGGACTGCGAGTAGGCAGGCGAGCGCGAGCGCCACCGCGGCGCGCGACCCACCGGCTCGTCTTTCGGCTTCTCCTTGCACGATCTCAAGCTGCAAACCCCGGCCTTTCGCCAGGGTTGCGGCCCCGATTCTGCCTTCCGGCCCGGAAGAATGCGGCGTTGGCCCCTGCTTTGCACGATCCCGGCCAGGTGGCCTCTGTAGGGTTGCCAGCCGGAATGGAGGCCACCGACCGCGCAGAGGATTTCGTCCCCGCCGGCTTCGCCTCGTTCGGGATCGAGGCCGACGAGATCGAGCTCGCGATCGCCAATGCAGCCCACCAGATGTTCTGGCCGGGGATCCTCGCCCTGATCTCGCTCGACCTCGGAGAGCTCGAGCCCGAGCGCAATCCAGACCTCTCCCGTGCCCCGGAGCCAGCGTGAGCGCGCTCGACCTGAGCCTGCGCGACCAGGCCGCGGCGATCGCCGCCGGCGAGGTCGATGCGGCCGAGCTGCTCGAGGCGACCCTGGCCCGGATCGAGGAGCGCAACCCGGCGATCAACGCCGTCGTCGAGACCTTCTCGGAGCGCTCGCGCGAGATGCTCGCCAACGCTCCCAGAGGGCCCCTGTATGGGGTCCCGGTCGTGATCAAGGACGAGTGGCCGCTGCCGTGGCGGGCGCAGCGCTTCGGCGCGGCGGAGCTGCTCGAGCCGGCAGCACCGGGCGAGTCCGGCCCCTACCTGGCGATGCGCGATGCCGGGGCCGTCGTCGTCGGCGTCGGCAACATGCACGAGCTCGGCGCCGGCAGCACCGGCAACGTTTCCGTGTACGGCGCAGCACGCAATCCCTGGGACACCGAGCGCTGCCCTGGAGGCTCCTCGAGCGGCCCGGCAGCGGCAGTCGCGGCGCGGCTCGTCCCCGGCGCGGTCGGCGCCGACGGGCTCGGCTCGGTCCGCTTCCCTGCCGCCTACTGCGGGCTGACCGGGCTGAAGCCGACCTTCGCCCGCTCGGCCATGGCCGGCCACCACATGGAGGCGGCGACGACCCTGATCGTCTCCGGCCCGCTCTGCGCGGACGCCGCCGACTGCCGCCTGCTCGGCTCGGCCTTGTTCGGCAAAGAGCTGAAGGTGGGCGACGCCGCCGGGCTGAGAATCGGAGTGGTCCACGACACCGTCTCCGAAGACGTCGCGCCAGAGGTCGGCGAGGCCTGCGAGGCGGCGATCGAGGCGCTGCGCGGCGAGACCGCGGGTGAAGTCCGCGAGATCGAGCTGGCGGACCTGGAAGCGGCGAACCTGGCGGCGATCCTCACCATCAACGGGGAGAGCCTCAGCGGCGTGACGCCACAGCGACTCAACGAACTGCATCCCGAGATCAGCCCGATCAACCGCGGCTTCATCAAGTACCGGATGCTGCTGCCAGCGGCAGCGATGGTGCAGGCGGAGCGCCTGCGCACGCTGATGCGAAGGCGCCTGGCCGCGCTGTTCGAGGACATCGACGTGATCGCCTGGCCGACGATCCCGGCGGTCGCGCCGCCGCTGGAGTCGCCGATGGTCGAGCTGCCCTCGGGGACGCACACGGCCGACCAGGCGAACGTGCGCGGCGCCGCCCTCGCCAACCTGACCGGGATCCCAGCGATCAGCGTCCCGGTCGGGCTCGGATCCGGCGAGCTGCCGATCGCCCTGCAGCTGCAGGCGGCCTGGGGTCGCGACGAGCTGCTGCTCGACGCCGCCGAGGCGCTCGAGCGGGCCAACGGCCGGCGCTGGGTCGAGGCGCTGCCGCCGCTGGCGCAGGCAGAGCCGACGGAGGCCTGATGGCGGCGATCGAGGTGGAGGGCCTCGAGCGCGCCTTCGGCGAGGTGCTTGCCGTCCAGGGCATCGACCTCGCTGTCGAGGAGGGCGAGATCTACGGCTTTCTCGGCCCCAACGGCGCCGGCAAGACGACGACGGTGCGGATGCTGACCACGCTGCTGCTGCCGACCGGGGGGCAGGCGAGCGTCGCCGGCCACGACGTGCGCAAGGAAGCCCGCGCGGTGCGGGCCTCGATCGGCGTCGCCCTGCAGGAAGCTGCGCTCGACCCGCTGATGACCGGCCGCGAGCTGATCCGCCTGCAGGCGACCCTCCAGGGCCTGCCCGGGAACGAGGGAAAGCGCCGCGCCGACGACCTGCTCGAGCGGGTCGACCTGGTCGAGGCCGCAGACCGCCGGGTCGGCACCTACTCGGGCGGGATGCAGCGCCGACTCGACCTCGCCGCGGCGCTGGTCCACGAACCGCGGGTGCTCTTCCTCGACGAGCCGACCACGGGCCTGGACCCGGTCAGCCGCAAGACAATCTGGGAAGAGGTGCGGGCGCTGAACGACGAGGGCACCACCGTCTTCCTCACCACCCAGTACCTGGAGGAGGCCGACCAGCTCGCCGACAACGTCGGCATCATCGACCGCGGCAGGATCGTCGCCGAAGGGACGCCGGAGTCGCTGAAGGCCCAGATCGGCCACCCGCACATCCTGCTGCAGCTGGCCGAGGGCTCGGTCGCCGAGGCCGAGGAGGTCTGTGGTCGGCTCGGCAAGCTGCTGCCGCCCAAGGACGGCAGGACGGTCCTGGTCGAAGTCGAGAACGGCGCCGCCGACATCCCTCCCGTCGTCCGCGCCCTCGACGACGCGGGGATCGCGGTCGAGTCGCTGGAGCTGGTCCGCCCCACCCTCGACGACGTCTTCGTCGCCAAAACCGGCCACCACCTCGAGAAGGAGGGCGCCGAGCCCGATCCGGTCGAGGCATGAACGAATTCGCTACCAACATGAGGGTCGTCAGAGCACTGGGAATACGCTCAATTCGTCAGACCTTCCGCCGTCCCCAGCTGATGGCGCCGATCGTCGTCTTCCCCACCCTGCTGCTGGCGATCCAGACCGGCGGCGCCGGTGGCGCGGTCAACCTGCCCGGCTTCCCGCCGGTGCACAGCTTTCTCCAGTTCATGCTGGCCGGAGCGATGATGCAGTCGCTGATGCTGGCCGGCAACAGCGGCGGCATCGCGCTGGCCGTCGACATCGAGATGGGCTTCACCGACCGCCTCTTCTCGGCCCCGATCCCGCGCTACACGATCGTGCTCGGGCGGCTGGCCGGGACGGCCGCGCTGGGCCTCTTCGCCTCGCTCTGGTTCCTCGCGATCGGGTTGATCTTCGGTGCCCAGATCGAAGCCGGCGTACCGGGCGCGCTGATCGCGATCACGCTTGTCACCGCCACGGCGATGGCGGTCGGCGGCATCGGCGCCGCAATCGCCCTGCGCACCGGCAGCGCCAGCGTGGTCCAGGGCCTCTTCCCCCTGGTCCTCGTCGTCCTCTTCCTCTCCTCCGCCTTCTTCCCCAACGAACTGATGATCCAGCCGGCGAGGGCGATCGCCGAATACAACCCGCTCAGCTTCATCGTCGAAGGAGTCCGCGGCCCGATCATCTCGGGAATCGACGCCACGGAACTGGGCGAGGCGGTGCTGGCGATCGCCGGGATCGTCGTGCTCGGGCTGGTGCTGAGCGCCCGTGCCCTGCGACACCGCTTGAGGGTCGGTTGATGGAATCGGCCGCGACCCTGCCGGCATGGCGCGCGAACCTGGCGACGATCGCGGCGCTGATGGCGCGGGCCAAGAACGAGCTGCTGCGGGTCCCTGGGGCCGCGATCCCCGGCGTCCTGGCGCCGACGATCTTCTTCCTCGGCCTCAACGGCGTCTTCGGCGCCCTCACCCAGCTGAAGGGGTTCACAACCGGAAGCTACGAGAGCTTCATCGTGCCAGTCAGCATGCTGCAGGGCGCCGGCTTCACCGGGGCCGCCGCCGGAGTCAACCTCGCCCGCGACATCGAGGGCGGCTGGACCGACCGGCTGCTCGCCTCCCCCGCCCCGCGCTGGGTCCTGCTGGCGGGCACCGTGCTCGCCGCGAGCGCCCGGGCGCTGATCCCAGCCACCTTCGTCTTCATCATCGCGCTGCTGCTCGGCGCCAGCTGGCCGGGCATCGACGGGCTGCTGATCGCCTACTTCATGGTCGCCGCGATGGCCGCCGTCGCCGCCTGCTGGGGATCGGCCCTGGCCCTGCGCTTCAAGAGCCAGTCTGCGGCGCCGCTGATGCAGGCGGGGACGATGGCGCTGGTTCTCACCACCACGGCCTACGCACCGCTCTTCCTCCTGCAGCCCTGGATGAAGGGCGTCGCCGAAGTAAACCCGGTGACGGAAGTGATCGAAGCGGCACGCCAGGGCTTCGTCGGCAGCGTCACCTGGGCAGGCACCTGGCCGGGCGTCGTTGCCCTCCTGGGCCTACTGACCGTCCTCGGCGCCTGGGCCCTGCGCGAAATGCGCCGCACCGCAGCGTGACCCCCCGCCGACGGACCGATACGTCAAGGTCGCCTTTACGTATCGACCCGTCGGCCGCTGGGATCGCGGAGGGGGTGCTGCGGGCGGGGTGGGTTGAGGGGGAGCGCCGGGGCGTTCCGTTTGCCTATACGCAGCCGAGTCCTACGCGGTATCCGTGGCAGTGGTACTGGGATTCCTGCTTCGCGGCGATCGTCTGGCGCCGCTTCGATCCGGCTCGGGCGCGGGTTGAGCTGGAGACGCTCCTTGCCGCTCAACGGCCCGATGGCTTCATCGGCCACACGATCTTCTGGGACCGGCCCGTCTCGCTCAGTCGCCTGCCCTTCTATAACGTCGCCTCGCGCAGCTCGTTCCAGACCGAGACGATCCAGCCGCCACTGCTCGCCTGGGCCTGGAAGATCGCCGTCGGCGATCCCGTCGAGGAGCCTCGGATCGCCGCCCAGGCGGACTGGCTGATGGCAAACCGCGACCTCGAGGGCGACGGCTTGCTCTGGATCGTCCAACCCGACGAGTCCGGCCTCGATGCCTCGCCGAAGTTCGACCCGGTCTGGGGTCGGCGGGCATGCACGCGACCCGGTTTCCCACTTCTCATTCGCCGCAACCGCAGGCTGGGCTTCGACGCGCGGCGGATCCGCGAGCGCGGCGGCCCGGTCCTCTGCGAGGCCGTGGTCAACACGCTCTGGTCGCTGTCGCTGCAGGCCTTGGGCCGGCCGTCGGCGACCCCGGCCCTGGTCGAGCGCCTCTGGGACGAGCGACGCGGACTCTTCCTCGACGAGGTCCAGCCCGGCGGCGCCCGCCCGGACGTCGTCACCTGGGCGTCGCTGGCGCCCCTCGCCCTCCCTGACCTTCCCGAGGAGATCGGCAGACGCATGGTCGAGGAGCACCTTCTCGACGAGCGCGAGTTCCTGACGCCCGTGGCGCCACCCTCCGTCTCGGCCTCGGAGCCGAGCTACGCGCCAGGTGGCACCCGCGGCCCGGTGCGCCGCTACTGGCGCGGACCGACCTGGGTCAACTCGGCCTGGCTGCTCTGGCTGGGCCTACGCCGCCTCGGCTACGAGCAGGCCGCGACGCGACTGGCGAACGGCGTGATCGGCGCCGTCGAGCGAGAAGGCCTGCGCGAGTACTACGACCCGCGAACGGGAACCGGCCTCGGAGCCAAAGACTTCGCCTGGTCCGCACTCGTCGCGGAGCTTGCGGCAGCTCCAGCCGACCACCAAAAAAGTTAAGTGGAACCCCTACCGGGGCAGGCCCCTTATTTGTAGCGGTAAGTAATTCGACCGCGGTCCAGGTCGTAGGGGGAAAGCTCGATCTTCACCCGGTCGCCGGGGAGGATGCGGATATAATGGCGGCGCATCTTGCCGGAGATGTGGCCGAGCACGTCATGGTCGTTGTCCAGTTTGACCCGGAACATCGTGTTGGGGAGGGCCTCGGTGATCTCGCCCTCCATCTCGATCTTCTCCTCTTTCCCCATCTGGCGGGGAGCGTAGCGAACCGTCTGCGAAACCGGGCTCAGCCACGCAGGGCGCGGGCGCACTCGACCGCTTCGTCGCGGGTCGAGATCTCGCCGGCGTACTGGGCAGCCTCGAGCCCGGCCAGCAGCTCGCCGAGCTCCGGCCCCTCGCCTATGCCCAGCTCCGTGGCGAGCTCGTCGCCCCTCAGCAGGGGCTGCGGCGGGCCGTCGCGGCGCCAGTCGAGGGCCGCGGCCAGCATCTCCTTGGCGAGGCCAAGATGGGCCTCGATCGCCTCCTCGGTCGCGAACGGCCCCGAGCCGCGCGCGGAGAGCCGGTCGGCAATGGTCAAGAGGGTCACGTCGGCCCCGACGGGCTCGGTGGCCCGCAGGTATTCGTGAACCCGCCGCGCGGGCAGCGGTGCCTCGTGGACGAGGAAGCCGAGGCGCAGGTGATGGAGGGTGAGGTCCTGGAGGTGGCGGGTCAGCACGCGGCTCGCCCGCAGCCGCTTGCACAGCCCGCCGACGGTCCCGACGCCGTCGCGGTCATGACCGACGAAGGTGACGAAGCCCTGCTGCTCAGAACGGGTCGCCGGCTTGCCCATGTCGTGCAGGAGAGCCCCGAAGCGGAGAGCGGTGCCGCGAGTCATCTCGTCGGCGAGCGGCTCGTCCAAGAGCGCCTGTATATCGGCGGCGCGATCGCCGCCGAAGCGCTCCAGATCGGCCTCCACCTCGAGCGTGCGCTCCAGCACCGCCATCGTGTGGCCATGCACGTCGAGGTGGTGGTTGGGACCCTGTTCGACGCCCCGCAGCGCCTCCAGCTCCGGCAGGATCGCAGCGGTGAGACCGAGCTCGTCGAGCAAGGCCATGCCGCGCAATGGGTCCGGGCCGCCGACGAGCTGACGCAGCTCCGCGAGCTGCCGCTCGCCGGCTGGCTCTGCTGCACGGGCGGCTTCGCCGCGGGCCAGCGACGCGGTACCGGGGTCGATCTCGAGCGCCAAGCCTGCCGCAAGCCTCGCAGCCCGCAGCAGGCGTAGTGGATCGGCAGAGAAGCTGCGCTCTCCCACGACCCGCAGGACGCGACGATCGAGGTCGGCGAGGCCGCCGAATGGGTCGATGGCTTCGCCACCGACGATCGGCACAGCCACCGCACCGATCGTGAAGTCGCGCTCTGCCAGGTCGGCCTCGATCGTCTCTCCGCGCAACGCTGTCGCATCGATCTGCCAAGAGCCGTCGGCGGCGACGGCGCGCCAGGTTGCGAACTCGGCCGAGAGCTCGAACGAGTGGCCCTCCCCCTCGCGCGCAACGGCCTTGACTACGGCTGCGGGATTGTCGGCCACCGCAAGGTCGAGATCGACCACCTCACGCCCGAGTGCCGCGTCCCGAACCGCTCCTCCCGCGATCCAAACGCCTTCGCTGTCGCCGAGCGACCTCTGCACCAGCCCAACGACCGGTGCAGAGACAAGGCGCTGTGCGACGCTCATGCCGGCTCCCGCGGCACCCTTGCAGAGATCCCGCACGTGACCTCGTAGTTGATCGTGCCGATGCGGTGGGCGACGTCCTCGGCGAGGATCGCCTCCCCGCCCTGCGAGCCGATCAGGACGGCCTCGTCGCCGGGCTCGACCTCGGTCTCGGGCCCGAGGTCGATCGTCACGTTGTCCATCGAGACAGTGCCGACGAGCGGATGGCGCCGGCCACGCACCAGCACCTCGGCATTGTTCGAAAGAGCGCGTCGTATCCCGTCTCCATAGCCGAGCGGCAGCACTCCGACCGAGGTGTCGGCGGGCGCATGCCAGGTCTGCCCGTAGCCCGCGCTGTCGCCAGCGGAGAACCGCTTTACGTCAGCCACGTAGGAGCGCAGCGACATCGCCGGCGCCAGACCGCGCTCAGCCGGATCGCCCTGGAACGGGTCGAGGCCGTAGATCGCGACCCCGCACCGAGCCATGTCGAAGTGCGAGCGGGGATCGCGGAAGACCGCGGCGCTGTTTGCGGCATGGACGGTGACGCCCGGGAACTCGGACTTGACCGCATCGGCGACCGCCGAGAAGCGCTGGAGCTGAGCGTCGAAGAAGTCTGAGTCCGGTTCGTCGGCAGTCGCGAAGTGGGTCCAGACCCCGACCAGGTCGAGCTGAGGGTCTGCGGCGCAGGCACGTGCGAGAGCCAGCACCTCAACCGGATCCGGGTTGCCAAGCCGTCCCATACCGCTGTCGTGCTTGACGTGAACTCGGACCGGCCGGCCCTGGGACCGCCCCCGGGCGCTGACCAGATCCCGGAAGCCGTCCCGCCAGACTGCGACCTCCGAGCCGGCGGCAAGCACGATATCGAGGTCGTCAGGCGTCAGCGCACCCATCGTCAGCAACGGGACCTGGGGAAAGCGGCGGCCGACCTGGGCCGCCTCGGCGCCGGTCGCGACCGCGAGCCTGCTCGCGCCCCCCGACAGCGCCGCCGTCGCGCAGCCGTCGGCGCCATGTCCGTAGCCGTCCGCCTTGACCACGGCGCAGAGTTCGGCGCCGTCCCGCAGCTCCGCCTTCAGGCGTGCGCAGTTGCGCTCGACCGCGCCAAGATCGATCCGGGCGAGTGCCCGCGCCATCGGCTAGCCGGAGACGAGCGCGGCAAGCGCGTCGGCCCGCGTCACCAACCCGGCGAGGCGACCCTCGCCGTCGACCACGGGCAGGTGGTTGTGGTGCTTCTCGGCGATCGTCTTCGCGACCGCGTCGGCGCCGTCGTCGCTGCGGGCGACGACCGGGTTCGCGGTCATCAGCTCCGAGACCTTCGTCGCGAAGGCTTTGTTCAGCCGCTTCTCGAATCCCTTCATCGAGCCGACGAAGACGACTCCCCCCATGATGTTGAGGTAGTGGGGCAAGTGCAGGTCGGCTTCCTCGTCGCTGAGGACCAGGTCCGACTCGCTGACGATCCCGACCACCTTGCGCTCGGCGTCGATCACCGGGATCGCGCCCATCTCTGTCCTGGCAAGCAACTCGATCGCAGCGCGCGCATCGGCATCCGGGGACACGGTGGGCACATCGGCATCCATGATCTCGGCAGCGGTCTTCATGCGGTGCGAGGTTATTCGACCGCCGAGGACGACGACTGGCGAGTTGAACACACTGGGGTGTGCCTAACTCGACAGTCGTCCCCGGCCGAGCGGCACCAGGGCTGCGGGGATCGAGGCGATTACGTCCGTTGCGATCACGCACTCGGCGGTGCCGAGGCGAGTGGCCGCCTCGCGGCCGGCGCGGGCGTGGGCCAGGACTGCGGCACATGCCGCCGCAAAGGGGTCGAGGCCGCGGGCGAGCAGCGCCGCGACCATGCCGGTCAGCACGTCCCCCGTTCCGGCCGTAGCGAGCGCCGGCGCCGAGAGTGCATTGACGGCCACCCGCTCGCCGTCGGTGACGATCGTATCGTCGCCCTTGAGAACGACGATCGCTCCAGCGGCTCGCGCCGCCTCCCTTGCCGAGGCGAGGCGACGGGAAGAAATCTCGTCGGAGGAGCGGTCGAGGAGGCAACCAAGCTCCCCCGCGTGCGGCGTGAGGATCGTTGGCGCGGTGCGCGCGGCGATCCGCCCGAGCTCACCCGCGAAGGCATTGAGCCCGTCGGCGTCGATCGCAAGCGGAGCGTCGATCGAGGCTGCGGCGTCGCGGGCAAGCTCGACCGAGCCGGGGTCGCGGCCCATGCCGGGGCCGAGTGCCACGGCGGCGGCGCGTTCGCAGGCGCGCAGGACCGCCTTCAGCGAGCCCGGCGCAAGGCAGCCGTCGCCGCCCGGACAGCCGACCGACATCACCTCGGGCTGGCCCGCCTCGAAGATCGGCTCGAGGTCCGCCGGCACGGCCACGGTTGCGTAGCCGGCGCCGGCCCGAATCGCCGCCCGCGAGGCCATCTGAACGGCGCCGGTGAGGCCGCGCGAGCCACCGACGATCGCGACCTGGCCCGAGCTGAACTTGGTTGAGCGCGATCCTCGTGCCGGCGCCAGCGCAAGCACCGCCGGGTCGATGGTGCCGGCTGCCGGCTCGCCCGGGGCCTCAGGAGGAATCCCGATCGGAACCACGTGCAGCTCGCCCGCGTGCCACTTGCCGGGAGCGACCCGGTGCCCGATCTTCGCCGCATGAAAGCTGACGGTCAAGTCAGCCTTCACCGCCACGCCCTCAACCGCGCCGGTCGAGGCGTCGACGCCTGAGGCGATGTCGCATGCGACCACTGGCACCCCGCACCGGTTGATCGCGTCGATCGCCACGTCGGCAGGCGGGCGCGGCACACCTTCGAAGCCGGTACCGAAGATCGTGTCGACGACGGCTCCAGACCCCGCCAAGCGCGCGCTCAGCCCGGCGGTCACATGCTCCGCCGGAAATCTCTCCAGGTTCGCCGCAGCATCTCCGCTCAGCTCCTTGCCCGGCCAGAGCAGCAAGGCCTCGACCTCAAAACCCATCTCCCGCAAGTACCTTGCCGCCACCAACCCGTCGCCAGCGTTGTTCCCCTTGCCGCAGAGCACCCGCACCGGTCCGTCCCCGGCAAGCTCACCCACAGCTTGAGCCAACGCCCGCCCAGCGGCCTCCATCAGCTCAAGCGAAGGCACCTCCTGCTCCTCGATCGCCCAGCGATCGGTCGCGCGCATCCCCTCAGCGTCATAAAGCGGACTCAGCCACGGCTCCATGGAAGAAAGAGCCTAACCCCGCTACTCAGGCGGGTGGCGTGGGGTGAGGGGGTCGAGGACGGACCGTGGCCCGCCCGCAGGCCCCCGCACCCCACGACAGGACCCGCCCGCCTACCGGTCGGTCTCTGTCACGGCAACCGCCGCCGCGTAGTCCCTGGAGTGCGTCAGCGAGATCTCAACGCGCTCGCCACTCGCCGCCTCGGCCGCGCGCCCGGAAAGACGCACCGAAGGCGGCTCCCCGGCAATCACCTCGATCTCGCGCAGGCCGAAACCGCCACGAAGGCCCAGCGCCTTGACCACGGCCTCCTTTGCCGCGAAGCGTGCGGCGAGATGGCGGCCGGGGCGAGCACGCGTTGCCGCGTACTCGCGCTCAGCCGGGGTGAACACGCGCTCGGCCAGGCGCGGGTGCCGCCTCAGGGCCCGCTCCATGCGCTCGACCTCGAGCAGGTCGATGCCGATGCCGGAGGCCGTCGGCATCTGGGGCTATTCCCGCACGCCCACGATCAGCTTGGCGGTCGCCAACCCATCGCTGCTACCCGTGCCGATCCCGACGTATTCGATGCTCTTCAGGTAGCGCTTGGCTTCCTGGAAGCCGGTTTTCGAGGGCGGCACCAGCGCTTCGGCCAGGCTCAGCGCGCGCCCACCGTCGACGAAACCGCTGATCGGGGTGTCACCCAGCGCCGAGACCGCCGCCTTATAGCTCGCGACACCAGACAGCGTTTCGCCTTCCACAGCAAGCCCCTGCAGAGCCGGCGCGAGTCCGTAACCGATAGAGACGCGATCGCCCTTGGCAACAGCCACCAGCGGCTTCTTCCCGAGTTCCTGGCTGCGGATCGAAAAGCCGCTTGCGCCACCGCTGCTCACGGCGGTCACACCCGGCGCGCCCGTGCGGCGCAGCAGCACGCCGAGATTGGCAACCGTCGTTGCCGCTTCGTCCGAGTTGCTGGTCAATACGAGGGCGCCACCGAGGGTACTCTTGCTGTTCCCTTGGGCGAACAGGGCCGCGTCTTCAAGCGAGACGGCGATCTTGTCAAGGTCGATGCCCATTGCGTTCAGGGTGCTCTTCAGCTGATTCGGCGGCACCTGACCCGGGATGCCCGAGGCGTCGAGTTCGTCGATCTCTTTCTTGACCTGATCTCCGAAACCGGCGGCGCCAAGCGCCACGAAGGAGTCAGCAGGCAACGAGCCGATCAGCGCCGAGGCGTCGCCGCTCGGCGCTTCTTCGCCACCCAGATCGCTGCTCAGGTCGATCTCGACCTGAGCGGAGCCGGGCACGATGCTGGCCACTGCCGTCGCTTCGCTGGGGTCGATGCCAGAGTTCTTGAGGACGGCCTGTGCCGACGGGCTGATCCCGTTGCCCGACGCGTCGATCAAACCGCCGACGTTGACATAGGCGTCGGCGAGGCTGCCGTCCGATGCGGCTGAGATCGCGTCCTCGAATCGGGCTTCGTCGGCGAGCGATTCGCCGTTGGACGCATCGACTGCGGCCTTGAAGCCGCTTTCGCCATCTTCCGACATCACCAGCGATTCGCCGATCACACCGATCGCGTTGCCATTCGAGCCGCCGACCTCGAAGTCGATCCCTTTGTAGGAGGCATTCCTATAGGGAACTTTGCTCTGCTTGGCCTGCGCGTCGATGAATTCCTGCGTCGCGGCGACATCGGTCGACTCGACGATTACGACCGGTTCGCTGAGTTTCCCATCCTTGAGGTCCTTGAAGGCCAGGCCCGCCTTTTCGCCCAGCCACGGTTCGACTTCCTTGGCGTAGTCGAACGGTTCGCCGTCGCCGCGCGCCGAGTCTTCGAGTTTGGAAACGATGAATTCTCCGAGGTTGTCGATTCCCCCGACAGCCTTAGCGAGCGAGTCGACGTTCGCCTTCAGCGTCCCCGAGGGCTGCAACTTGCCTTCGATGTAGACGAGCGAGCCGGGCGCAGCAAAGCCGGCCAGGTCGCTGCTGGAGGAAGAGTCGCTGCCGCCGCATCCGGCGAAGAAGACGACTGCGGCAAAAAAGGCCGCGAGGGCTGGGAGGAGGCGGGTCTCGGTCATGGCGCGGGAGCCTAGGAGGGATTGGCGAAACGAGTAGCGAAACGGTTGGCAAGCATCGGTAGCTGAGTCTACGGTCGGCGTATTCCGTAGACGAAATGGCCGGGGCGGCGCGCTAACGCCCCCCGGCCCGGCACAGGAGGTATCAGCTCCCATGCACGACCAGCCTACCCAGAGGGCCGTTCTTGGCCTTCTACTCGAAGCGCACCCGAAGTCCCTCGCGGTCCCCGCTATCGCCCGCCAGCTTGGCGCAGGGAAGGCCGTAGAGCGCGCCATGGCCGAACTCGTTGGCGTCGGCCTAATCGAGCGCGATGGGGACTCGGTTCGCGCCAGCGCCGCCGCCGTTCGCTTCGACGGACTCGAACTCCCGTGAGCGTTGCCGACCAGTTCGGCCGCAACCTCGCCTACTGCCGAAGGCTCGCCAAGCTCTCCCAGGAAGAGTTGGCGGTGCGCGCTTCGATCCACCGCACGGCAGTCGGGATGATCGAGCGGGGCGAACGGACGCCCCGTATCGACACCCTCGTCAAGCTCACCGGAGCGCTGGGAGTCAGTGCCGACGAACTTCTGGACGGCCTCGAATGGGAGCCGGGCCGGACGCGCCTTGGCAGTTTCAGGCTCGAAGCGGAGGAGACATAGCCCGCGCCCGCGAGAGGGTGCAGGCGAGCTTCGTCAGCACGGTCAGGTCGGCATGGAGCCGCACCCGCTCCAACCCCCGGACGCGGAGCGGCTTCAATCCCCATTCGTTCTTCAAGCGGCCGAACTCCCGCTCGACTGAGGCCCGCTTGCGATACATCGCCTTCCAGCGCTTCGTCTCTCGCGGCACCAAGGGGTGGAGTCGGTCGGCCGCAATCCAGGTCGAGGCGGGCTTGCACTCGCCGGTCGGACAGCGCCACTTCGACGCGCCGCGCTTGCGATCCGATCCGGCGAACACCCAGGTGCCGTGCTCGCAGGTCGGCGGCAGGTGCTTCCCCGCCTTCACCGCTCCGGTTTCCTTCAAGGGGATGATCGGCAGGCAGTCTCGCTCGGCACACTCCGAGTGGACCCGCTCCATGTCGTAGCCCTTGTCCATTGCCGCCGTCGCCGCCATCAGCCCGCGACGGCGGGCCGTGTCGAGCAGCGCAGCCGAGAACCGCGATTCGTTGGCCTTCGCTGTCTCCACTCCCCATGCGACGGGGAGGCCGGTGGAGGAACAGACGGCCGCATGAAGCCGGTAGCCGTAGAAGCCGCCGCCCTTGCGCGTCGAGACTGCGGAGCGGTGCCCCCAGGAGGCGTCGGGGTCCGAGTAGCGCTCGCGTTCCTTGCCGCCCTTGGAGAGGTAGCGCTGCCCGTTCGCGTAGGCGGGCATATCGGAAGCGTCGATGGAGAGGTCGCGGCCGTAGCTCGGCAGCTTGGCGCGCAGTCCTGCGATCACGCTGTCGATACAGCGCTCGACCGTTGCGCCGTGCTTTCGGAGCTTTTCCGCGAAGCGATAGGCGGCGTAGACGCTCGGCGGGTTCCCCTCGCAGCCGAGCGCACGTTGCAGCGCCGAGTGCTCGCGGACCAGGGCGACGGTCTTCGTCCAGGTCGGCATTGAGTAGAGCGACTTCGCCAGCGCCAAGCCGACCATAGCCCGGATCGGGTACCCCGGCCGACCCGTCCAGCGGGTGGCTTCGAGGTCCACGATCAGCCGCCCTATCTCGGGCGAGTCGAGGAGTCCCGCAAGCTCGGCAGATGCCGAGCGCCCTGCTACCTTGAGCTTGTCCACGGAGGTCCAATCTCCTTGGTCCTGACCCCCGGAGGTTCCAGCCTCGCGGGGGTCACTTTTTGGTTTTCTAGAGGGGAATCTAGCGCATGGACCGGACGGAAAAGAGCGGTCTAGCCGTTGTTAAAAATCGGTGTTTTGCAGACACGTTTCGTCCGAAGTGGGGTATATAAAGGAAGGAATGAGTGGAGCCGGAGGGAATCGAACCCTCGGACACCGGCGCTAACCCGGTGCCTGCCCCCACAGGCCGGCCCCATGAAGTTCTGCACAGAGGGGGAGCCATTGGCTCCCCCTCTCTCATGTTGAAAACGGTTTAGGCGGCAGCAGCCTCCTGACCTTGGGTTGCCCGCCGAACCAACCGCCTGATTTCCGCGCTAACGGTGCGATCTTCCTCGACCGCACGTTTGTGCAATACCTCTACTTGGGCGGTAGGTAGTCGGACTGATATGCGGGTTTGATCTTGCGGCTGTTCGGGTCGTGGCATTGGTTCCTTTCGACTCCCCTGATCGGGTGGGTTGCGCTGCCGCCACCCTTACACCGCCGTCGGACAGAACGCGCCGCCGCCCCCCGAGCGTTGCCGCTTGGCGCGGAAAGGAAAGGGCCAATGCCGCCGCGTGGGGTAAAACTTGCGGCGATGAGAGGTATCGCCGAACGGGCAGGCTCCGCAACCCGCGCTACACCGGGGCTAGCGAGTTTCGCTAATCCCTCCTAGCGAGCGCCGCCGCTACTCAACCGTGACCGTCTTCGCCAAATTGCGTGGCTGGTCGACGTTGAGCCCACGGGCGCGAGCGATGTCGTAGGCGAGCAGCTGCAGCGGCAGGATCGCCACGATCGGTTGCAGGATCCAATTCGTCCGCGCCACCTCGATCGTCTGGTCGGCCACCTCGCCGACGCGCTCACACCCTTCCGTCGCGATCGCGATCGTTTCGGCGCCGCGGGCGCGCACCTCTTCGACGTTGGAGAGAACCTTGTCCAGCACCGGGCTCTCGGTGGTCACGCAGACGACCGGCGTCGACTCGTCGAGCAGGGCGATCGGGCCGTGCTTCATCTCCCCCGCGGCGTAGGCGTCGGTGGGAATGTAGGAGACCTCCTTCAGCTTCAACGCCCCCTCGAGGCAGACCGGCAGGCCGATGTGTCGGCCGAGATAGAGGAAGAACTGCTGGTCGCTGTGGGTCTTCGAAACCTCGCGCACACGATCCTCGCTCGAGGCCAGCGTCGCCTCGATCTTCGACGGCAGCGCCTTCATCTCGGCGACCAGCTCCGCCAGCTCGGCCTCGGGAAGCGTGCCACGCAGCTGGGCCAGTTTCAGGCCGAGCAGGTACATCGCCGCGACCTGGGCGACGAAGGTCTTGGTCGCCGCGACGCTGACCTCGGGGCCCGCTCGCGTGTAGAGGATCGCGTCGGCGTCGCGCGTCGCCTGGCTGCCCATCACGTTGGTGATCGCCAGCACCTTGGCGCCACTCTCGCGGGCAAGACGCATCGCCGCCAGCGTGTCGGCCGTCTCCCCCGACTGGGTAATCCCGATCACCAGGTCGTCGAGGCCGATCACCGGGTTGCGGTAGCGATACTCGGAGGCGATGTCCATCTCGACCGGGACCCGCGCCCACTGCTCGATCGCGTAGCGACCGACGAGACCGGCGTGGTAGGAGGTGCCGCAGGCGACGATCACGATCCGCTTCAGGTCACGCAGGTAGCCATCGTCGAGGTCGAGCTCGGAGAGGTCGACGCCCTCTTCGCCCGGGAGCCGGTCGGCGATCGTCTCGGCTACGGCGTCGGCCTGTTCGTGGATCTCCTTCAGCATGAAGGTCTCGTAACCGCCCTTCTCGGCCGCGGCCTCGTCCCAGGAGATCTCTTCGGCGTCGCGTTGGACGGGATTGCCGGCGGCGTCGGCGATGCTCACTCCCGAGGCGTCGATCGTGACGATCTCCTCGTTTTCGATCAGGATCGCCTTCCGCGTCTCGGCCAGGAAGGCCGGGATCGCCGAGGCAAGGAAGGTCTCGTCCTCCCCCACGCCGGCGACCAGCGGGCACTCCTTACGGGCGCCGACGAGCTTGTCGGGCTCGTCGGCGTGCATGGCGACGAAGGCGTAGTGGCCCCTCAACTCCGCGAACGAGGCGCGTACCGCAGCGGTCAGGTCGCCGTCGTAGTTGCGCTCGATCAGGTGGGCGACGATCTCGGCATCGGTCTCCGAGCTGAAGTGGTGTCCCTCGGCGGCGAGCTCGCGGCGCATCTCGGCGTGGTTCTCGACGATCCCGTTGAGGACGATGTGGATGCGGTCCGAGCAATCGCCATGGGGATGGGCGTTCTCTTCGGTGACGCGGCCGTGAGTGGCCCAGCGGGTGTGCGCGACCCCAGTCGTGGCCGGGGGCGCGGCCACCGCGACGCCGCCGCCGTCCGAGCGCTTCTCGAAGGCGGCGCGCAGATTGGCGAGGTTGCCAACCGCGCGCACGCTGTCGATCCGGCCATCCTCGATCACCGAGACGCCGGCCGAGTCATAGCCGCGGTACTCGAGCTTCTCGAGTCCGGCGACCAGGAGGTCACGGCAGGGGCGCCCGCCCACGTATCCGACGATTCCGCACATAAGGGAGGCGATTAAGGGTAGAGGCCCAGGGACCTAGGCCAGCTCTTGGCGCACCGTCGTGACAAGGCGCTCGCAAACCGCGTCCGCCTCCTCGGCGCTCGGCGCCTCGACCATCACCCGCACCAGCGGCTCGGTCCCCGAAGGCCGTAGCAGGACACGACCGCGCCCTTTCAGCGCCGATCCCTCGCGCTCGACCGCCTCCCAGACGGCGGCGGCATCGGCCACCGCCTCGCGGTCGGCGACTTCGACGTTGACCAGCGTCTGCGGCAGCTTCTCCATCGGCGATGCCTGGGCGAGATCGCGCCCGCCCAGCTCCCGCATCGTCATCAGCGCCGCCGCTATCCCATCGCCGGTGGCAACGAAGCGGGTGTCGATGATGTGCCCGGACTGCTCGCCGCCGATCGCCCAGCCCCGCTCGCGCAGCTCGTCGAGGACGTAGCGATCTCCGACCTTGGTCACCGCCACCTCGATCCCCGCCCCATCCATCGCCTGGTGGAAGCCGTAATTGCTCATCACGGTCACGGCGACGCCGCCGCCCAGCTCGCCGCGGGCCGCCATCCCGCGAGCGGAGAGGGCGATCAGCTCGTCGCCATCGTGGGCCCTACCCGCCCCGTCGACGGCGAGCACCCGATCGCCGTCGCCGTCGAAGGCAAAGCCGATCGTCGCCTCGGAGCCGGCGACCCGCTCCGCCAGCGTCTCCAGATGGGTAGAGCCGCAACCGTGGTTGATGTTGCGCCCGTCGGGCTCGGTGGCGATCGCCTCGACCTCGGCGCCGAGGCGCTCGAAGATCGCCGGAGCGGCGCGGAAAGTGGCGCCGTTCGCACAGTCGAGCATCACCCGCAGGCCGGTGAGGTCGAGCGGGAAGGCGGCCTCCAGAGCCCGCAGGTAGTCCTCCAGGCCTCCGTTCAGATCGCGCACGTGACCGGATCCCACCGAAGGCGCAGTCGTCATTTCATCCGCATCGCGGTCGAAATGACGACTGCCCTGGGGGAGAAGGGACTCCATCCGCGCCTCGGCGTCGTCATCTAGCTTCGTGCCCTGCGCCGAAAAGAACTTGATCCCGTTGTCGCGGTACGGGTTGTGAGAGGCCGAGACGACAGCGGCCAGATCCAGGCCGAGGCGCTTGACCAGGATCGCTGCAGCCGGCGTCGGCAGCACCCCCCCGAGCAGGGCGTCGCCGCCCGCGGCCGCGATCCCCGCCGCCAGAGCGGACTCCAGCATCGGTCCCGACTCTCGCGTATCGCGGACGATCAGCACCTGTGGCCGCCCGGCATCCAGAGACGCGGTTGCCGCCCGCCCCAAGGACGTCGCCAGCTCAGCCGTGAGGAAGGTTCCAGCCTCCCCTCGGACCCCGTCGGTTCCGAAGAGCCTGCGCCCCGTCGTCACCCGCGAAGGCCTAACGCTTGGAGAACTGCGGCCGCTTACGGGCCTTCTTCAGGCCGGCCTTCTTGCGCTCCTTGGCACGGGCGTCCCGGGTCAGGAAGCCGCGGCGCTTGAGCTCGCCGCGCAGCTCGGGGTCGACCTCGATCAGCGCCCGGGCGATCCCGTGGCGGACCGCGCCGGCCTGGCCGCTGATGCCGCCACCGTGTACGCGAACGCGGACATCGACGCTGCTCTCGTAGCCGGTGGTCGTCAGCGGCTGGCGAACGGTCGTCTGATGCAGGGGACGCGGGAAGAACTCCTCGAGCGCCCGCTTGTTGACCTCGATCTTGCCGCTGCCGGGAAGAACCGTGACGCGGGCGATCGAGGTCTTGCGCTTGCCGGTCGCCAGGTACCGGGCATCGCCCTCGATCTTTGCCGGAGCACGAGCGGCGCTCGGCTCCTCCTCCGCGTCGCCGACGAGCGCAGCCTCGCGCGCGAGCCGCTCCTCCTCTTCGGCTTCCTTGCGAGCAAGCTCCTCGGCGCTGAGCGGCCGCTCCTCAGGCTTGACCGCAATCGGTTCGAGATCGGCACCGGGAATAACGTCCTTCTTCTTCTCCTCAGCCTTAGGCGCCTCGGCCTTCTCGGCAACAGGCGCGGCCTCGGGCACCTCAGGCTCAACCTCCTCCGCCACAGGCTCCTCAGCTTTCTCCTCCCCAACCTCCTCGACGGCCTCGGCCTCAACCTCAGGCGTCTCGGAGTCAGCCTCAGCCGCATCTCCCGCGGGTGGCGTCGAGGGCGGGACGTCGCCCGCAGCTTGCGAGGACGACGGGTCGCCCTCGGCGACAGGACCCGCGGGCTGACCCGCCTCGTCCTGCTCCGGGGTCTCCTCCGTCGTCTCGTCCTTCTGGTTCTTGTCGTCGATCAAGTCTGGATCTCCATCGGTTTCGGCTGCTGCGCAGCATGCGGGTGCTCGGGGCCGGCGTAGACCTTCAACTTGGTCAGCTGCTGGCGGGCGAGCCGGTTGCGGGGGAGCATCCCCTTGACGGCCTTGCGGATGACCTCCTCGGGGCGGCGCTCGAGCATCTCGGCGAGCGTCCGCGACTTGATCCCACCGGGGTAGCCGCTGTGGCGCCAGTAGCGCTTCTGGTTGAGCTTGTCGCCGGTAACCCGAATTTTCTCCGCATTGACCACGACGATGAAGTCGCCGGTGTCGATGTGGGGCGTGTACTCGGGCTTGCGCTTGCCGCGCAGGGCGTCGGCGATGCGGGTCGCCAAGCGGCCCAGGGTCTGGCCCTCGGCATCGACCACATACCAGTCGCGCTGGCGGTCGGCGGGTGTTGCGACATAGGTCTTCATCAGCGAAAAGCCGCGGGCAGTGCCCAGCGGCCACGGCATGATAGCCGCGATGCCGCATCGGCGTACCCGGCCGCCCCTGTGTCTATACTGCCGCGCCAACAGTGCCGAATCCTGGCCGCGCAGGCAGCCGGGAACGGAGGAACCGCAGGAGCCGTTGCAGGTTCCCGGGGCGAATCGGCCGAATAGGCCGTAGCGCATCTCTTTCAGCGCGAGCCCGACAGCTAACTCCGTAGGCGAACGAAAGAGAGGGCATGTGGCAGGCAAGAACGCCCAGCCTTGGTTGGCGGGAATCTGGATAGCGATCGCAGCAGCGCTGCTGCTCGGCATCGCCGCAGACGCCGTGGCCTCGACCGGCGGTGCGCCGACCGCCGCAGGGAGCCCGCCGCCGCCAGGTAGCCCGAGCGGCTCTCCGGCCAGCGGCACGCCCAGCGCCGGCGCCCTGCGCCTGATCTCGGCGACGACCACACCGCGCAAGTCCTTCTATTACGGCTACCGGTATCCGAGGCTGAGCTTCGCGATCGCCAGCAGCCAGGCGCAGAACGACCTCCGGATCGACGTCGTCGACGTCGCCGGCGAAAGCGTTCGCACCTTCTTCCGCAACGACGTCGCGCCGAAAGCCGAAGTCCGGATCCGCTGGGACGGGACCACGAACGCGGGCCGCCCAGCCCCCAACGGCCACTACAGCTTCCAGGTCTCCTCACAGGCGGGGACAGCCGCGGCCCGGCCTTCGACGACCTCGGAAGCGATCGAACTCAGCTTCGCCTTCTACGGCTATGCCTTCCCGGTGCTCGGCACGCACGACTACGGCGGTGCCGCCGGCCGCTTCGGCGCGCCTCGGTCCGGCCACACGCACCAGGGCCAGGACGTGATGTCCCCCTGCGGCACGCCGCTGGTCGCCGCCCGCGGCGGCACCATTCAGTACTCCGGCTATGAGGGCAACGCCGGCAACTACGTCGTGATCGACGGCAAGGGCACCACCAACGACTTCATGTACGCCCACCTGGCCGAACCGTCGCCGCTGCAGACCGGAGACCAGGTCCGCACCGGCCAGCCGATCGGCATCGTCGGCGAGACCGGCGACGCGACCGCCTGTCACCTCCACTTCGAGATCTGGACGGCCCCCGGCTGGTACCAGGGGGGCAGCCCGATCGACCCGCTGCCCTACCTCGAAAAGTGGGACCGCTACAGCTGAGGCAGGCCAGGGCCCGGTAGGGGTTCCACTTAACTTTTTCGGTGGAACGGGGTTGGGCTGAACGCCTGGCGCAGCTGACGAAAAAGTACAAGACGTTCCACCCTTACCGGGCCCTGGCCTTCGTCGAGCTTCGCCAAGTCACGAGCGCCAGGGCCACGGCGACGGGCACCGTAGCCGGCAACGTATCGACCGCAAAGAACAAAAGGTCGAACCCCAGCGCCAGCACACCCACCAACCCGGCCCCAACCCACTGCCGACGGGCCGATACGTCAAGGTGACCTTGACGTATCGGCCCGTCGGAGGCCAGAAGACAGCCGACCACCGCCGCTACGAAGAGGTCGCCGAAGCCCATTTGAGCCGAGCCGAAGTGGACCGCTTGCAGGCGTGGGAGGTCCCCCGCTGGGGCAGCGGTGGTGAGGACGGCGTTGGGGCCCTGGAGCAGGTCCGCAGTGACGAAACAGGTGTCGATCGCCGCCATCGCATAGACCCCCAGGCGCAGCCAGTAGGCAGGGACTACCGAGACCAGCAGCCAGCCGAGGGCAATGCAGGCGAGGCCGGAGAGCGCCAGTGCGGCGGCCTCCCCGGCCAGCGAGCCTTTCGCGGCCCAGGCGAGGGCGAAAAATGGGATCGCCGCCAGTGCCCAGCTAGGACGCGCCCCGTGCACCAGCCAGCCGAGCGCCACGGCCGCCAGAGGGGGCACCGCGACGAGGGCCAGATAAGTGAGAGCCGTCGCGGAGTCCGAGGAGAAGTTGACGACCCCGATCACTATGACGATCGAGAGGGCCGGAACAAGCGCCCACCAGCGACTCCCGACCCCCACTAGCCAGCCTGGCACGACCCGCGCCGCAGGCAGCGCCACAAGCGCTGCCTGCGCCAGGCTGAGAATCGAGATTGAGAGGGCAAACGGCATTGAGGTCAGCGGGACGTGTCGTCGCTCAGAGCCCATCCCGGCAGGGGTGGAACGTCTTGTACTTTTTCGCGAGTTAGGACCGAAGCGCCAGCAATCCAGCGATTCTCGAAAAAGTTAAGTGGAACCCCTGCCGGGATGGGCTCCGGCCCTAAACGGGCTACTCCCACTCAATCGTCGCAGGGGGCTTCGAAGAGATATCTAGCGCGACTCGGTTGACGTCGGTTATCTCGTTGATGATCCGGTTCGAGACGCGCTCGAGCAGGTCATAAGGCAAGCGGGCCCAGTCGGCGGTCATCGCGTCGTCGGAGGTGACGGCGCGGATCACGATCGGGTAGGCGTAGGTGCGCCCGTCCCCCTGCACGCCGACCGAACGGACCACCGGCAGGACGCAGAATGACTGCCAGAGCTGGCGATAGAGGTCGGCGGCGCGGATCTCCTCCTGGAGGATCGCGTCGGCCGCACGGAGGATGTCGAGACGCTCCTTGTTGACCTCGCCGCCGACGATCCGGATCCCCAGGCCCGGGCCGGGGAAGGGCTGGCGCCAGACCATCCGCTCCGGCAGGCCCAGCTCAGCGCCGACCGCGCGCACCTCGTCCTTGAAGAGCATCCGCAGCGGCTCGACCAGCTCGAACTCGAGGTCCTCCGGCAGCCCGCCGACGTTGTGGTGGGACTTGATCGTCGCGGCGCCGTCGCTGCCGCCGGACTCGATCACGTCCGAGTAGAGCGTGCCCTGGACGAGGTAGGCGGCGTCCTCGAGCTTCGCCGCCTCCTCCTCGAAAACGCGGATGAACTCCTCGCCGATGATCTTGCGCTTGCGCTCGGGCTCGTCGTGCCCGGCGAGCTTGTCGAGAAAGCGCTGCTCGGCCTCGACGTGGACAAGCGGGATGCCGAACTGCTCGAAGGCGGCGACGACCTGCTCGGCCTCGTTCAGCCGCATCAGGCCGTGGTCGACGAAGACGCAGGTCAGCTGCTCGCCGATCGCCCGGTGGACGAGCAGCGCCGCTACCGAGGAGTCGACGCCGCCGGAGAGGCCGCAGATCACCCGCCCCTCCCCCACCTGGGCCCGGATCTTCGCCACCTGCTCTTCGATCACCGATTGCGGCGACCACTGCTGCTCGCAGCCGGCGACGTCGCGAAGGAAACGAGTGAGGATCTCCGTCCCGTAGGGGGTGTGGACGACCTCGGGGTGAAACTGGATCCCGTAGAGGCCCCGCTCGGGGTACTCGCACGCAGCCACCGGAGACCCCGGGCTGGACGCCAGCGCCGTAAACCCCTCCGGCGGCTCGAAGACCGCGTCACGGTGGCTCATCCAGCAGTGCTGCTCCTCCGGCATCCCGCCCAGCAACCGCCCGCCGCCATCACGCAGGGTCAGATCGGTCCGCCCAAACTCCCCAGCCTCAGCAGCCTCGACCCGCCCCCCGAGCGCCTGGACCATCGCCTGCATCCCGTAACAAATCCCCAGCATCGGGATCCCCAGATCGAGCAGCTCGGTAGGGAACCCCGGCGCCCCCTCCTCGTAGACGGAGGCCGGGCCACCGGAGAGCACCAGCCCCTTAGGGGCTCTTTCTCGAATGACGTCGATAGGCGTCGAGGAAGACAGCAGCTCCGCAAACACCCCGCACTCGCGAATCCGCCTCGCGATCAACTGCGAGTACTGCCCCCCGAAATCGAGGACAAGCACCTCCTCCAAGGCATGCTCCGAACGGGCCCCCTCCTCTTCGGGGGCATCGGAGCGAACGGCTGCCTCGCTCACGCCTCTGCCGGGGGGTGGCACGGATTTGGGGGACCACCCCGAGGAGGCGGCGCCAGCCGCCCCCGCAGCGGGTGGTGGTTCCAAATCCGTGACAGGACCCGCCGGCCCAACACCTGAGCGTCCCTAGTCATCGGACACCGCCACCCCCGTCGCAACAGCAGCCCGCCCGTTCGACCCCATGCCGACCGCCTGCTCGTTCTGGAGCTTCTTGCCCTCGCTCATCAGCGCGGGGGCGACCATCACCTCTGCCCGCTGGAAGGAACGGATGTCCTCGTAGCCGCAGGTGGCCATCGAGGTCTTCAGCGCCCCCATCAGATTGAAGGTGCCGTCGTTCTCCTGGGCCGGTCCGAGGACGATCTCCTCCATCGTCCCGTCCTGCCTGGTGGTGACGCGGGTGCCGCGCGGAAGCGAGGGATGGAAGGTCGCCATTCCCCAATGGAAGCCGCGGCCGGGAGCCTCCTTGGCCCGGGCCAGGGGCGAGCCGACCATCACCGAGTCCGCCCCGCAGGCGATCGCCTTGGAGACGTCGCCGCCGGTACGCATGCCGCCGTCGGCGATCACGTTGACGTACTCGCCGGTCTCGAGCATGTGCTGGGAGCGGGCCGCCGCGACGTCGGCGATCGCCGTCGCCTGGGGCACGCCGATGCCGAGCACGCCGCGGGTAGTACAAGCCGCTCCTGGCCCAACTCCGACCAGGACGCCGACCGCGCCGGTCCGCATCAGGTGCAGGCCGGTCGAGTAGGAGGCGCAGCCGCCGACCACAGTCGGCACCGGCACCTCGGCGATGAACTCCTTCAGGTTGAGCGGCTCGACCGTGGTCGAGACGTGTTCGGCCGAGATCACCGTGCCTTGGATGACGAGGATGTCGATCCCGGCCTCGACCGCGACCTCGTAATGCTCGCGGACTTTCTGCGGGGTCAGCGAGCCGCAGGCGACCGCGCCGCGCTCCTTGATCTCCGCGATCCGCTGGCCGATCAGCTCGGACTTGACCGGCTCCGCGTAGATCTCCTGCATCAGCCGGGTCGCCTCATGCTTGGGTGCCGCGGCGATCTGCTCGAGGCGCTCCTCGGCGTTCTCGAAGCGGGCCCAGATCCCCTCCAGGTTCAACACGCCGAGGCCGCCGAGCTCGTGGACGAGCACCGCGGTATCGGGGCTCACCACTCCGTCCATCGCCGAGGCGACGAGCGGCAGCTCGAAGCGGTAGGGACCAAGGGTCCAGCTGATGTCAATGTCGTCGGGATCGCGGGTGCGGCGCGACGGGACGATCGCGATGTCGTCGAATCCGTAGGCGCGCCGCCCCTTCTTGCCTCGACCGATGTCGATCTCCAATTAGTCCTCCAGGGTGGCGTTGAGGACCCAGCCTACACTTCGGCGGGGACCTCCAAATCCTGGACGTGGACCTCGCCGAGGAGACGCTCGACCTGGTTGCGGTCGACCGTGCCGGCGCCGAAGTGTTGGGTCGACTCGGCACCGCAGGCAACGCCATAAGCGAGGCACTCGTCGGCGGGCCGGCCGTCGTACCGCGCGGCGACGTAGCCGGCCACGAAGGCGTCGCCGGAGCCAACCGTAGAGACCGGATCGAGAGGCTCGGTGCGGACCTCCAGGAAGCGCCGCTCCGAGCCCTCTTCGAGCGCGGCGACGCAGCCCTCGGGCCGCGTGATCGCCGCCTCCCCGGCGCCGAGCCGGATCAGCTCGGAGAGCCCGTGGACGAGGTCGTGGCGATCGGCGAACTCCTGGCCGACCAGCTCCTCCGCCTCGCGCTCGTTCGGCGTGACGATCGAGGCGCCTGCTCGCAGCCCGGCGAGCATCGCTTCGCCCTCGGCGTCGAGCACGACCGGGACGCCGCGCTCGCCCAGGTCCTTGACCAGGCGCGCGTAGAGGTCGGCGCCCGCTCCCGGCGGCAGGGTCCCGGCGATCACGCAGAGCTTGGCGCCGTCGGCGAGGTAACCGAGCCTGGCGACGAAGGCCTCGACCTCCTCCGGGCTGACCGCCGGACCGCGCTCGTTGATCTCGGTCTGCTCTCCGGAAGTGGGATCGATCACGGCCATGTTGATCCGGGTATCGCCGGCGATCCGGGTGAAATCCGTAAGCACCGCTTCCTCCCGCAGCTGCTCCAGCACCCTGAGTCCGGTCGGGCCGCCGGCGAAGCCGGTGGCGATCACGGGCCGCCCCAGCCGGTTCAGCGCGCGGGCCACGTTGATCCCCTTCCCGCCCGCGACCGTGCGGCTCTCCACCGCGCGGTGGCGGTGGCCGAGGCGGAAGTTCGGCACCGCGACGGTGCGGTCGATCGCGGCATTGAGGGTGACGGTGAGGATCATCGGAATAGGCGCCTGAGGAGGAATGCTCCCGAGACCAGTATCGCGGACAGCAACAATGCAAACCAGACCAGATTTTCTTCGGTAAAGCTCCTGGCCCGGTCGAGGGCACTCGCCTCGGGCACGGCACGCCCGGCCTGCAGGGCCACAGTGGCCGTTCGCCGCCCGTCGACCGAGACCGTCGCCACGCCGAGGTCGGCGTCGCGGCGGACCGGCCCCTCGACCTCCCCAGGCGCCCGGACCGCGACGCTCAGGCGCTGGCCCGGGCGCAGTCCGACCGCGACGGTGCGGCCGGCGCGAAGGGGCAGCGTGCCGCCCGAGTAGCGGATCGAGGGCTCGGCGAGCGCCCGGCCGGCCCGCACCGGGACTCTCCGCCGGTACTGCGAGAAGCCGTACTCGAGCAGGTCGAGGTTGTCGCGAAAGCGGTTTTCGTCGGTGGGCGCCCCGATCGCGACCGAGACCAGCCCGACCCCGTTGCGACGGCCCGACCCGACCAGGACGTAGAGGGCGCCGAAGGTGTGGCCGGTCTTCACCCCGGTCACCCAGGGCGCCATCTCCAGCAGTTCGTTGATCGACTCGATCCTGCGAGGGGGCCTGATGCTGCGCAGGACAGCGCTGCGGGCATCGGCAATCCGGGCGAAAGCGGGGATCGCCAGCAGGCGCCGGGACAGGGTCGCCAGGTCGCGAGCGCTGGAGTGGTTGCCTCGCTGGTCGAGGCCGATCGGGTTGGCGTAGTGGGTGTCGGCCAAGCCGAGCGCGGCCGCGTAGCGGTTCATCTGCGCGACGAAGCGGCGCTCGGAGCCGGCGGCCGCCCGGGCGAGGTCGTAGGCGGCGTCGTTGCCGCTGCGCAGGATCAAGCCGTAGAGAAGGTCGCGCACGCTGATCCGCTGGCCGGGGCGCAAGCCCAGCAACGACTCGCCGTATTCCGCGTCGTACGGTGCGGCACGCACGATCCGGTCGAGCGGCAGCTCGTGCAGGACGACGTAGGCCGTCATCAGCTTGGTGGTGCTGGCGATCGGCAGCGGCCGCGCGACCGCGTGGGAGGCAAGCGTTTCGCCGGTACGCGCGTCGACCAGCGTCCAGGCCCGCGCCTCGATCCTGGGCAGCTTGGCTGTCGCCTCGGCGGGCACCCCCAGGGCGATAGCCAGAGCCAGCCCGGCCAGGATCGCGCTGAGATAGCGCCGGGCCGCGGCCGCTTTGCCTAGCGGAGCTTCAGCGTCTCGCCCGCAATCAGTATCTGCGGGTCGACTTCCGGATTGAGCGCTTCGATGCGCGCCACCGACACCCCGTTGTGGTGGGCGATCGAGATCAGCGTGTCGCCGCTCTGCACTTCGTACGTCGCGGGGGTCTTTTGCTTCTGGCGACTCGCGCTCTTGCCCGCTCCACTTTGCCGGTGGCCTTCCGAGCCACTCGAGTCGCCGCCGAGAGCGCCTCCGACGACCACGACCACGACGATCAGCGCCACCACGAGCGTGGTCACGGCAAGGACCCTGGCGAGTGCTGACGATCGCTTGTTCATTGGACGACGAGGGAGATCGGATAGACGCGACAGATCGTATATCCGGTCTACGGCGTTCTAGGCGGTCGAAACGTCCCAAACTGCCCGTCGAAGAGTCTCGGCCGCCAGAGCCGGGTCGTCGGCCGCCGCGATCCCGCGAGAGGCAGCGACCAGGGCCGCTGCCCGGCCGGGGGCGAACGCGGCACCCAGCCGCTCGGGCTGGCCACCCTGGGCCCCTACGCCAGGGACGAGGAAGATCGCCTGCGGCATCAGCGAGCGCAGGCGGTCGATGTGCTCCGGCGCGGTGGCGCCGACCACCGCACCCATCCCGCTCAGGCCGCACTCGCCGAGCAGCCGCCCGGAAAGCCCGTCGACAAGCGCGGCGAGGTGCTCGTGAACCGGCTGCTCGGGGGCCGGCAGGTCCTGCACATCGGCCGCCCCTGGGTTGCTTGTGCGGACCAAGGAGAAGACGCCGGCCCCGGCGACCTCGGCCGCCACCACGAGCGGCTCCAAGGCATCGGCGCCGAGGAGAGGGTTTGCGGTGAAGGCATCGGCGCCGAGCCCTGGCACCGGGCCCCAGGGGGTCGGCGTCTCGCCGACGAGGGCCTGGGCATAGGCGGCCGCCGTCACCGGCACGTCGCCGCGCTTGCCGTCGGCGACCACCAGCAGCCCGGCGTCGCGAGCCGCTTCGCAGATCTGGGCCAGGGCCGCCCAGCCCGGAGCGCCGAGGCGCTCGAAGCAGGCGAGTTGGGGCTTGATCGCAACGCAGGCCGGCCCGGCCCGCTCGATCAGTGATCGGCAGTGCCCGACAACGGCACCGGCCGCCTGCTCGGCGGCGGAGAGCCCGGCGTCGCCGACGGCGCCCCCGGGAAGCTTCGACGGATCGGGGTCGAGGCCTAGGCAGACCTGGCTGCGGCGCTCGTCTACGAGCGCCGCAAGCCGATCCGCGAATGCTGCCTGGCTCAGCCTTTGACCTTGGTCTTCAGCGCCGAGCCGGCGGAGAAGCGGGGCACCTTGCCGCCCTGGATCGTGATCCGCTCGCCGGTGCGGGGGTTGACGCCCTGGCGGGGACCGCGCTCGGCGACGTGGAATTTGCCGAAGCCGGTGAAGCTCACCTCGCCGCCGCTGCTCAGCGTGTCGGTGATCGCGTCGAGCACGGCGTCAACCGCGTCGCTGGCGGCCTTCTTGCTGCCCAGCCGCTCGTCGCCTGCAAGTTGATCTAGAAATTCAGCCTTTGTCACGTCGGAGCTCCTCCGTCAGGGGTGGTTGAAATCGGGGCGCAATCTAACAGCGGGCACGGCGTAAACGCCTTCAAGACTCAGGATCCGGCAACTGTCATCTCCCGGATCAGCAACGGCGGCGTGCTGACCGAGCCGCCGAAGGGCACCCAGCGTGGCGCCGCACCCGCTGCCCGCACGGCCTTCAGCATCGAGACGAGGTCGCTGGCGATCGTGAACTCGCGCAGCGGCTCGGCCAGCTCGCCGCCACGGATCGCCTGTCCGGAAGCCCCGACCGAAAAGGCGCCGGAGACGGGATTGACGCCCGAGTGCAGTCCGGCGACGTCGGTGACGAAGACGCCCTCGTCGGCCTCTCGAAGCATGTCCGCGAAGCCGAGCGTCCCGGGCGCGACCACCAAGTTGGAGAATCCGACCGAGGGCTGGGAGCGGTAGCCGCCGCGACTGGCGTTGGCAGTCGCGGCACCCCCACCACGGTGCGCGGTGTAGGTGTCGTAGAGGTAGGTGCGCAGCGTGCCGTCCTCGATCAGGGCCGTCCGCCGGCGGGGCACGCCCTCGCCGTCGAAGGGAGCGGAGGCGGAGCCCTCCGGGTCCAGACCGTCGTCGTGGAGGACAAGGGCGGTCCCGGCGACCTCGCTGCCGACCATCCCGGCAAAAGGCGAGCGCCCGCGCTGCACCGCGCCGGCCCCGAGCCCGGCCCCGACAATGGCTACGAAGCTGGCAGCCACGGTCGGGTCGAGCACAACCGGACAGGAGCGCGACTCGGGCTTGCGGGCGCCGATCATGGCGGTGGCGCGTTCGGCGCCCTCGCGTCCGATCGCGGCCGGATCGAGCGCAACAGGGCCCCTCCCGAGCCCGAAGCCGAGCCCGGTCTCGCGACCACCGTCGCTCTCGGCAAGCGCCTGCAGGTAGGCGTAACAGGAGGAGCTCCCGTACTCGCCGGAGATCCCGGTCGAGGAGACGATCGCGACCCGCTCGGCGGCATCCGCGTAGACGGCCTGCTCGACGCCGGCGATGCGGGAGTCGGCCTCGAGCGCCGCGCGCTCCACGGCCAGCGCCAGCTCGGCGACGTCGGCGGTCGGCCACTGGCCGACCGACGGATCGCTCAGCTCGAGATCCTCGACGGGATCCCCACCGGTGCGCGGCGGCCCGGCGAACTCGTCCTCGTCGGCAAGCCCGGCAACCTCGGCTGCACGCGCCGCGAGCGCCTCGATTCCGGCCTCGGAGAGATCGGTGCCGTAGGCGTAGCCGACCCGGTGCCCGATCCAGGCGCGGATCCCGACGCCCCGTTTGGTCGCCGCAGTGAGGCTCTCGACCTCACCGCCGTGGGCGCGCACCTCGCGCCCGACGTCCTCGGAAAGGTAGGCCTCGGCGTCCGAGGCGCCGGCCGCCACGGTCGCCTCGACGGCGCGCCGGGCCAGCTCGATCAAACTTCGGTCCCCCCCACCGTCATCGCCCCGATCCTGACGTGACCCTGGCCAGTGCCGACCGGCACTTTCTGTCCCGCCTTTCCGCAAACGCCGGTCTTCATCTCGAAGTCGTTGGCGACCGCGTCGATCGCCGCCAGCGCCTCCAGGCAGTTGCCAACCAGGGTCGCACCGCGGCAGGGGCGGGTCACCCGGCCGCCCTCGATCAGGTAGCCCTCGGAGACGCCGAAGACGAAATCGCCGGTGGCGGGGTCGACCTGACCCCCGGCGAACGAGGCGGCGTAGAAGCCGCGCTGCACCTCGGCGATCAGCTCCTCCGGCTCTGCCTCCCCGGGAGCGATGTAGGTGTTGGTCATGCGTGGGACGGGCAGGTGGCGGAAGCTCTCGCGGCGCCCGTTGCCGGTCGAGGCGACGCCGTCGCGGCGGGCGGTGAGGCCGTCGTAGAGGAACGAGACGAGCCGCCCTTCCTCGATCGCCATCGTCTTCTGCGTCGGCACCCCCTCGTCATCGACCGAGTCGCTACCCCACTCGTTCGGCATGCGGCCGTCGTCGTAAGCCGTGAGGAGGGGCTGGGCGACCTGCTCGCCAAGCTTCCCCGCGTAGACGCTGGCGCCCTTCTGGACGTGGTCGGCCTCCAGCCCGTGGCCGGTCATCTCGTGGAAGAGGACGCCACCGAAGCCGCCGCCGACGACCACCGGCATCGAGCCGGCCGGCGCCGGGCCTGCGTCGAGCAGGACCAGGGCCTTGCGCGCGGCGCCGGCCGCGATCTCACCGGGGTCTCCGTCGAAGAGCTCGAAACCGCGATGACCGCCCAGCGTCTCGGCGCCGGTCTCGACCGAGTCGCCGCGCCGGGCCACGGCCTGGGCGCCGATCCGCACCCGGGTGCGGTCGTCGCCCGTGTAGAGGCCTTCGGAGTTGGCGATGGTGACCTCGCGGCGCACCTCGGCATAGGAGGCCATGAACTGGGCGATCTCGGCGCCGGCGCCGCGACCGCGCTCGTCCAGCTCGCGCAGCAGCGCCGCCTTGCGCTCGGCGGGGACCTCGGCCGGTCGCTGCTCGATCGGCTGCGGCGTGCTCGCCACAGCCTGCAGTGGGAGTGGCTCGACCCGCTCGTCGCGCAGCGCGGCGGCAGCCTCGTCGGCGGCGCGCTCCAGATCGTCGGGGTCGAGCCCGTCGACATGGGCGAAGTAGGTGGTGCCGCCGCTGACCACGCGGACGCCGGCGCCTTCCCCGGCGCCGGCCTGCACCGATTCGAGCCGCGACTCGTCGATCGCCATGGTCATGCCGGCGGTGCGCTCGGCGAAGACCTCGGCGAACTCGCCTCCATGGGCCAGCGCGCGGGCGATCGCGCGTTCGGCAACCTCGGGCTCGACCAAGCCGGGGCTGTCGCTCACGCGTTCGCCCGCTTCCCGGCGACCTCGATCAGCCGGCCCGCCGCGACGAAGAGCTCGCCGCCGGCGACGGAGTCGGCCGCTTGGTCGCTCGCACGGCCGCCGGAGTAGTAGAGGCGCGCGAAGGGCCGGCGTGCGACACGGCGGCGGCGCATGTAGGCGGCCCCCTCGTCGGCGTAACCCGAGACGCGGTCGAGCAGGACCCGGTGGGGCTTAGGCGGCATCCGACCCCCGCCCGTCGCCGCCGGCGGCGAGATCGCGCAGCACGGCACGCATGTCGAAGAAAAGCAGCGAGGCCAGGGCGAAGCGATCGGTCACCGCGACCGCCGCCAGGCCGGCGTCGCGCAGGGCAAAGACCTCACCCTGCTCGGTGGCGATATGGAGCTGCTCCACCGGCTCGTCTCCCGCCCGGTCTGCCACCCCCAAGAGCGCCGCCGAGTCCTCCCGCCAGCGGTCCGGGAGCCCGCTGGCAGCAAGCACAGAACCGTCGTCGCCGATGATGGCGCCGCCGCGAAAGTCGGGCGAGAGCTCGGCCAGATAGGCGAGCGCCCCGGCCGCTGCGCCGTCGCTCACCGCCTCTCTCGTCTCGCCGTCGGCCATCTCGGCCAAAATACCGTCCCGTGTCCCTGGCCCGAGCTTCCTGGATGGTCGTAGTCGCGATCTGCGCGATCGCCGTAGTCCTCTTTGCGATCAGCGGCTACACCGGTTACGCGATCACGGTGGGCGCCGTGGGCGTTGCCGCGGCCGTCAATCTGCTGCCCAGTCCCTAACCGGCGCGGAAGGGGCCGGAGCGGGCTCGCTCGGGGTCGCGCACGGAGGTCTCGGGCTCGGCGTGGATCATCACCTCGGCGCGGGGGATGCGGGCCTCGATCGAGTCGCGCATCGCGTGGGCCAGCTCATGGGCGCGCTCGAGGCTGGTGCCGGAGCGGTACTGGACGTGGAGGTCGATGTAGCGGCGGCTGCCGGCACGGCGGGCGCGTAGCTTGTGGTAGCCGGCGACCTCGGGAGTGCGGGCGGCGGCGATGGCCGCCTCGATCCTGTCCATCTCCTCGCCGGGAAGCGCTTCGTCTACGAGCACTCCGGACGAGCGCCTGACGATCCGGATCCCGGCGACGACGATCGCCGCCGCGACGAAGAGGGCCGTGATCGAGTCGAAGGCGGAATCGCCTGTGACCTGAACCAGGCCCAGGCCCACCAGCACCCCGGCCGAGGTCATCGCATCGGTGCGCAGATGCGCGGCGTCGCCCTCCAGGGCCGGCGAGTCATGTTCTCTGGCCTGTCGCGATAGGACCGTGGAGACGACGAGGTTGGCCAGCACCGAGAAGCCCATCACCGCGATCCCGACACCGAGCGATTCCACCTCGGCACCGACCACGAGCCTGCGGGTCGCCTCGTAGACGATGATCCCGGCGCCGAGGAGAATCAGCAGGCCCTCGATCGTCGCCGCCAGGCTCTCGACCTTCTCGTGGCCGTAGGGATGCTCGGCGTCGGCCGGCTCGTCGGCCTTGCGCACCGAGACGAAGGCGACGACCGAGGCGACCAGGTCGATCAGCGAGTGGATCGCCTCCGTGAGGATCGCGATCGAGCCGGTGATCGCCCCGGCCGCGAGCTTGATCGCGATCAGCAACGCGTTGGAGCCGATCGAGAGCGCCGCCGCGCCGCTCTTGGTGCGGATCATCGGGCGCCCGGCGCCACCTTGCCGGAGCCGAGGTGAGCGGCGAGCATCCTCGCGGCAGCGCCGCGATGGCTGATCTCGTTCTTCTCCGCCTGACTCAACTCCGACATCGTGCGGTTGTCGCCAGGCCCGGTCGCGTCGGGCACGAAGGCAGGGTCGTAGCCGAAACCGCCGTCGCCACGCCGAGCCTCGATCAGCCGCCCCTCGCAGCGGGCCTCGAAGACGCGCTCGGCTCCGTCGGCTTCGACCAGCGCCAGGGCGCAGTGATAGGCGGCGCGACGGTCGTCCCCGGCTTCCCCGACCTCACGCAACAGCTTCTCCAGGTTCTCCTCGTCTGTCGCCCCGATGCCGCCGTAGCGGGCGGAATGAATTCCCGGCCGCCCGCCGAGGGCGTCTGCCTCGATGCCAGAGTCGTCGCCGATCGCCGCTGCTCCGGTGGCGAGATGAGCCGTACGTGCCTTGTCCAGCGCGATCGCGGCGTAGGACTCGCCCTCCTCCGGGGGCAGCTCGAGCCTGTCCGGAAGCGGCTCCAGATCGAGCCCGGGAAGCAGTTCGCGCATCTCACGCAGCTTGTGCTTGTTGGCGGTGGCGAAGATCAATCTGTACCGCCCATCGCCGTTAGCCCTTGCCGGCGACCTGCTCTTGGACCTGGCGCAGGCGAGATATGCCCATCTCGGCAAGGCCGAGAAGCTCGTCAAGCGAGGCGCGAGAGAGCGGCGTGCGCTCGGCCGTCGCCTGGACCTCGACCAGACCGCCATCGCTGGTCATCACCACGTTGGCGTCTACCTCGGCGGTCGAGTCCTCCGAGTAGTCGAGGTCGCAGAGCGCCCGGCCACCAACCATTCCCACGCTGACCGCGGCGACCGAACCAGTCAGCGGCATCGTCTCGATCGCACCCGCGTCGAGCAGTTTTTGGAGGGCGAGGCGCAAGGCGACGTAGCCCCCCGTGATCGCCGCGCAGCGGGTGCCGCCGTCGGCCTGCAGCACGTCGCAGTCGACGTAGACACTGCGTTCGCCGAGCGCTTTGAAGTCGACGACAACGCGCAGCGAACGGCCTATCAGTCGCTGGATCTCGACCCCGCGACCGTCCTGCTTGCCCTTGGCGACGTCGCGGATCTTGCGGTCGCCGGTCGAAGCGGGAAGCATCGCGTACTCGGCGGTCACCCAGCCTTTGCCGCGGCCCTGCATCCAGCGCGGCACAGAGCGATCGACGGAGGCGGTACATATCACCCTGGTCTTGCCCAGCGTGATCAGCGCGGAGCCGTCGGCGGTCTCGACGAAACCGGGATCGATCGAGACCGGCCGGATGTCCGCCGGCGCGCGGTCGTAGCTGCGGGAGGCTGGCATGCCCGCGAGTCTAAGTCAGCGCATGGGAACAGCGGCCCGATCGCACGGAAGGGCCGCGACAAGCGCGGCCCTTCCGTCCCACTGGGGTAGCCCTGGCGTCAGACCTTGGAGTGACGTCGAGCCTGGTTGGGAGCATAGGCTTCGAATGCCTGAATAGTCAAGAATTGTGCTCTGGGAAGACCCGCAGCCCGCGCTGGGCGAAGTGGGCATCGAAGGCGAAGGCCTCGCTGTCGCCGTCGCGCTCGATCAGCGCGAACGAGGTCGCGTCGACGTAGCTCCAGCGCTTGTCCTCGTGCTGCTCGAGGATCTCCCAGGCCCGCACCTCCGTCGGCCGGTCCAGGTGAACGAGATCGATCGCGCCGCCGTCGTGGAAGCGCCGCCCCCAGGCGATCGCCTCGCCGCGGCCAACCCGGACCATCAGGGCCGTGTAGGTCTCGGCGAAGACGTAGTTGGAGGTGAAGAGCGCGGCGCCCTCCGATATCAACCGGCGTAGCGCCGATCGGGCCGAGTCATGCTCGGCCTCCGAGGAATTGCGCAGCGCGACGAAGGCGCTGGTGTCGACGAATACCGACTTCATCAGCCGTAGATATCGCGGTCGAGCGTGCCGACGCTGGTCTTTTTCTGGCCCTTGCCGGGCGCCTCGTCGACGAGATAGCTCAGCAGGGGGTCCGCGTCAGGGTCGAGCCCGCGCGCCCGCTCGGCGTCGATCAGATCGCGCACGACGGCGGCGATGCTGCCTGCATCCCCAGCCCGCTGCTTCAGCCAGCGGTACTGACCCTCGTCCAGATATAGCTGCGTTCGGTGCGTCATGCTGTAATACAGCTTACGTCTCACCCCCGACGGAATCCCGCGCACGCCGATACGCAAGGGATCGACCAAGCCGGCCACAGCCGGCGCGGGCGAAGGGGCGGCCCGCACGAGCCGCCCCTCCTCCACCCTCATTTGAACGCCACCTTGTCGACGGCCTCCTTGATCTTGTTGACGATCACGTCGGCCAGCTCGGTCCCCTGCTTGCCGTTGAAACCCTTCATCGCGGCGACCATCCCGACCATCAGCAACGAGACCAGCAGGATCAGCCCGACGTACTCGACCGTCCCCTGCCCCCGCTCGCGGCCCGCCAGCGTGCGGATCGCCCGCACCCGCCCGTCGATCGCGGCGTGCACGTATCCCATCAGCGCGTAAAGCATCGACTACCTCCTCTTGCGGTTTGAGGCCGATGCTCGGGGCAGCCGGCGCACCGAACAAGACGCGAATGTGCCAACTCTCAGACGGCACGCCGACGCGAATCGCGATCGCCGCAGCCAATCGGTCTAAGCCCCCGGATACGCTCAGCCGGTGCGCGTCCTGGTCGTCACCAACTTCACCCCCGACGCCTCGACCCCACAGCGGGGGCGCTGGGTCCGGGACCAAATCGACGAGATGCGCCAACTCGGTGTCGACGTCGAGGTTTTCGACTTCCCGCGCGGCAAGCAGCACTACGTTCCCGCGACGTTGCGGCTGCGGCGGCGGCTGCGGCGCGAGCGCTTCGATCTGGTTCACGCCCACTACGGCCTTGTCGGGTGGTGCGCTTGGCTGGCGGGCGCCCGGCCGCTCGTCGTCAGCTTCCACGGCACCGACGTGCGCCATCCGCTGGTCGGAGCGATGTCCCGGCGCCTGAGCGGACGAGTCGACCTCGTCGCCGCGGTCTCGCGGGCCCTCTTCGCGACCGAGGACGGCCGCCCCGGCCTCCCCGCCCTTCCCGGCGCCGCGGTGCTGCCATGCGGACCGGACCTCGGGCGCTTCCGGCCGCTGGTGAGGACCGAGGCGCGAAGCCGGCTCGGGCTCGACCCGGAGGGCCGCTACCTACTCTTCCCGGCCGATCCGGCGCGCCCGGAGAAGCGCCACGACCGGGCGAACCAGCTGGCCGACGCCTGCGGAGCGGAGCTTCTCAGCGGTGGCTCGATCGACCCCGACGAGATGCCGCTCTGGATCAACGCGGCCAGCGCCGTCATCGTCACCTCCGACTACGAGGGCTTCGGGCTTGCCTGCGTCGAGGCCCTTGCCTGCGACGTAGCGGTCCTCTCCACCCCGGTCGGGATCGCCCCCTACGCCCTCGCCGGAATCGACGGCGCCCTCTGCGCGCCGTTCGCCCTCGACACCTGGACGGAGACAAGCCGCCCGCTCCTGGACTCGCCCGACCGCAGGGTCGAAGGCGCCGGCCGAGCCGCGTCGCTCTCGGCGGCCCGCATGGCGGAGCGGACGATCGTCGCCTACCGCGCCGTCCTCGCCGGGGCGTAATAGATTGACCGGGATGGGTGACGCAACCGGCCGGCCGGAGGGCGAGGACCTCAGCACGCAGGTGGAGATGGCGAAGCGCCGGCTCGAGGAGGCCGCGGCCGCGGCCAGCGCGGCCGAGACGCGTGTGGCGGCTGAGATCGAGGCGTTGGAGAAGGACCTGGCGAAGGAACGGGCTCGCGCTGCCGAGGCGCTGGAGGAGCTGCGCTCGGCCCATGCGGAGGAGCTTCGCCGCGAGCGCGAGGCCAAGGATCGCGTGGTCGCAGAGGCCCAGGGGCGCCTGGCCGAGATCGAGGCGCAGACCGAGGCCGCAGAGCAACGGATCGAGGCGGCCGAGACGCACGCTGCCGAAGCGGAAGGCGCGATCTCCGACGAGCGCGCACGCGCGCGAGAGTCGGCCGCAGCTTGGCTCCGCTCTCAGATCGATTCGATCAGGCGAGAGGCAGGGCAGCGATAGCGCCCAGCGCCGAGTTCGACGTCGCCGTCGTGGGCGGCGGCGCGGCCGGGCTGTGGACCGCCCTGCGCGCCGCGGAGGGCGGCGGCGACGTCTGCCTGGTCTCGCGCACGCCGCTCTCGCAGAGCGCGAGCTTCTGGGCGCAGGGCGGCCTCGCCGCGGCGCTGGAACCGGGGGACACTCCGGCCCAGCACGCCGCCGACACGATCGCCGCCGGCCGTGGCCTCTGCCGTCCCTCGGCGGTCCAGGCGCTCGTCGACGAGGCGCCCGGCGCGGTTGGCGAGCTGCGGGCGCGTGGGGTCGCCTTCGACCTGGATGGGGAGGGCGAGCTCTCCCTCGGCCTCGAGGGAGGCCACACCCGGCGACGCATCGTCCACTCGGGCGGCAGCGCGACCGGCCACGAGATCACTTCGAAGCTCGCCGCGATGGTCGCCGCCGAACCGCGGATCGAGGTGCGCGAGCGGACCTCGATGGCTGCCCTGTGGAGCGGCGGAGATCGCTGTCATGGCGTGCTCACCGACGGCGGCACGATCGCCGCGGCCGCGACGGTGCTGGCCACGGGGGGCGCCGCTGCGCTCTGGCGCCGAACGACGAACCCATGGGGCGCGATCGGCGCCGGTCCGACGATGGCCGCAGCGGCCGGCGCCGACCTCGCCGACCTCGAGTTCTGCCAGTTCCACCCGACCGCGCTCTTCCTGCCCGATACCGACTTCGACGGGCTGCTGATAACCGAGGCCGTGCGGGGCGAGGGTGCGACCCTGCTCGACGCCTCCGGGCGCCGCTTCACCGACGAGCTCGCCCCCCGCGACGCGGTCACCGCGGCGATCCTCGACCGGCTCGAGGCCGACGGCGCCCTTGCCGTGAGCCTCGACCTGAGACAGCTCGACCCGGTGCGCTTCCCCAACGTCTTCGAATCGCTTGCCGAGGCCGGGCTGGACCCTGCGATCGAGCCGGTCCCGGTCTCTCCCGCCGCCCATTACACGATGGGCGGGATCGCGGTCGATCTCGACGGGCGATCGTCCCTGCCCGGCCTCTACGCAGTGGGCGAGTGCTCGTGCACGGGCCTGCACGGCGCCAACCGGCTTGCCTCCAACTCGCTCAGCGAGTGCTTCGTCTTCGGCGGGCGCGCTGCTGCTGCCGCACTCCAGGAGACCGCGACGACGAGCCTCCCCGAGCCCGGCGAGTGGCACTTCGAGCCCCCCACCGAAGCGACCCGCGACGCCGTCTGGAACCTCGCCGGCCCGCTGCGCCATCCCGAGCAGCTCGAGGAGCTGCTCGGCGACCCCTACCCGCTGGCGGGCGCGATCGCCGCCTGTGCGCTGGCGCGGCGCGAGTCGCGCGGCGGTCATCTGCGCAGCGACTACCCGGGCGCCGACCACGAGCTCGACGGCATCCACATCGTTCGCGACCCCAGTGGCGAGATCCGTCACGAGAGCTGGGGCTGAGCTAGCGTCGACTCATGCTGCTCGGAGTCGACGTAGGCGGAACCTTCACCGACGCCGTCCTCTTCGACGGCGAGACGGTCCACACGGCGAAGCTGCCGACCACGCCGCAGGACCAGTCCCTAGCGGTTATCGCTGCGATCGAGGAGGTGTTGCGGCGGGCCGAGGCCACCGCCAGCGAGGTCGAGTCGTTCGCACACGGGATGACCGTCGGCACCAACGCGCTGCTCGAGGAACGGGGGGGGCGCACCGCCCTGATCGCCACCCGCGGCTTCGCCGACCTGCTCGAGATCGGCCGCCAGGACCGGCCCGAGCTCTACCGGCTCTGCGCGCCGAAACCGGCCCCCCTGGTGGACGCGGCCCTGCGCTTCGAGGCAGACGAGCGCACAGGCCCCGACGGCGTCATCGAGCCGATCGCCGGCGGAGAGCCGGCCCGCCTGGCCGAGCTGCTGCGCAAGAGCGGCGCCGAGGCGGTCGCGGTCTGCCTGCTCTTCTCCTACGTCGACCCCGGCCACGAGCGGCGCATCGCCGACCATCTGCGCCAGGCCCTGCCGGATCTCCACGTCTCCGCCTCGCACGAAGTCCTGCCCCGCTTCCGCGAGTACGAGCGCTGTTCGACGACGGTCATCGACGCCTACCTGTCCCCCCTTCTCGGCCGCTACCTGGGTCGGCTCGCGGACGCCGCCTCCGTAGCCGGCCTGCCACTGCCGCTGACGATGCAGTCCTCCGGCGGCCTCGCAACTGCGGCGGACGCCGCCCGGGCCGGCGCCTGGAGCGTCCTCTCGGGACCGGCGGGCGGCGCCGTCGGCGCTGGCCTGATCGCCCGCGCCTGCGGCGACGGCAACGCGCTCGGCCTCGACATGGGCGGTACCTCCTGCGATGTCTGCGTGGTCGAGGAAGGCGAGGTGCAGCGGACCGATTCGCGGACGATCGGCGGACGCGTCATCCAGCTGCCGATGGTCGACGTGCACACGGTCGGGGCCGGAGGCGGCTCGATCGGCTGGCGGGACACGGGAGGAGCCCTGCGAGTGGGCCCGCAGTCGGCCGGAGCCGAACCGGGCCCCGCCTGTTACGGGCACGGCGGGGACAAGCCGACCGTGACCGACGCAAACCTGCTGCTCGGCCGCCTCGCACCCGAGTCCGAGCTGGCCGGCGGCGTCCGTCTCGATTCCCGGGCCGCTCGTGCCGCGGTCGGAACCCTGGCCACGTCGCTCGGCCTCGGCGAGATCGATACCGCGGAAGGGATCGTCCAGGTTGCAAACCAGGAGATGGCGCGGGCGCTGCGAGTCGTCACCGTGGAGCGCGGGATCGACCCGCGTGGCTTCGCCCTGCTCCCCTTCGGCGGGGCCGGACCGATGCACGCCGCGGCGATCGCCGCCGAGCTGGACATCGGGCGCATCCTCTGCCCGCGCACCGGCGGGGTGCTCTCCGCGCTCGGCCTCTGCGCCTCGGACCGTCGCCGCGACACGACCCGCACGGTGATGCTTAGCGGTGCCGACCTCACCGCCCGGCGCATCGCCGCCGAGGTCGACGAGCTGGCCGCAACGCTGGGGGACGAACTTCCCGGCGCCGCGCCCGAGGTCGTCTACGAGCTGCGCTACGCCGGCCAGGCGTTCGAGCTGTCCGTCCCTGGTGGAACCCGGCCCGACCCGGCCGATCTGGCCGAGCGCTTCGCCCTCTCCCACGAGGAGCGCTACGGCCACCGCGACCCCGACGGCGAAGTCATCCTCGTCCACATCCGGCTGGCGATGGTCGCACCCGGGTCGCGCCCGCAACTCGCAGCGCCGGCGGGCAGAGGCCTGGAAGAGGGAGCCCGGAAGGTGCGCTTCGACGGCGAGTGGCTGGACGGCCGGGTGTTGCGAGGCGAGCCTCCGGCGGGCTTCAGGGCCGTCGGGCCGGCTGTCTTCGAGCTGCCCGAGGCGACCTTCGTCCTGCCGCCGGGCTGGGAAGCCGAAGTCGACGCCAGCGGCACGATCGTCGCGGAGACGTTCCGGTGAACGAGTTCGACCCGATCTCCCTCCAGGTCACGATCGGTGGCCTGCGCGCCGCCTGCGAAGAGATGGGCGCTGCTCTGATCCGCTCCGCCTACTCGGCCAACATCAAGGAGCGCCACGACTGCTCTACAGCGATCTTCGACCCGCGGGGCGAGCTGGTCATGCAGGCCGAGCACATCCCGGTGCACCTGGGTTCGATGCCGGACGCGGTTGCCGCCGTCATCGAGCTCGAGCAGCGTCCGGGCGCCGCGTGGATCCTCAACGACCCATACCGCGGCGGCACCCACCTGCCCGACATCACCCTGATCTCCCCCGTCTTCGACGACGCAGGCCTGCTCGGTTTCGCCGCCTGCCGGGCTCACCACGCCGACGTCGGCGGACCGACCCCCGGCAGCATGCCGGCCTACTCGACGAGCCTCGCGGAGGAGGGCGTGACGATCCCGCCCACTCTCGCCGACCCGGAGACCCTGCGCGAGCTCGCTTCGCAAATGCGCTTTCCACACCAGCGGCTCGCCGACCTGCGGGCACAAGCAGCCGCCAACCGGGTCGGCGCGCTGCGCCTTGCCGAGCTCGCCGAACGTAATGGGCGGGACCATCTCCGCGCCGGCATGGACGAGATCCTCGCCTACGCCGAGCGCCGAACCCGCGCCGCGATCGCCGAGTTGCCCGACGGGACTTATGCGGCCGAGGACGTGCTTGAAGACGATGCACGCGGCGAAGCGCGCGACATCGCCCTCCGGGTCGAGGCGACGATCCGCGGCGACGCTCTCGCCCTCGACTTCACCGGAACCGACCCCCAGGTCGAGGGCAACCTGAACTGCCCGCTCTCGGTGACCAAGTCGGCGGCCTTCTTCGCCGTGCGCGTGCTGACCGACCCCGAGGCCCCGCCATCGGCCGGCGCCTACAGGCCGATCGAGGTGATCGCCCCACCGGGCTGCCTGCTCAATGCAGAACCGCCGGCCGCCGTCGTCGCCGGCAACGTCGAGACCTCGAGCCGCGTCGCCGACCTCGTCATCTCCGCCCTCGGCGGAGCCCGGCCCGTGCCGGCTCAGGGCCAGGGAACGATGAACAACCTGACCCTCGCCGGCGACGACTTCACCTATTACGAGACCCTCGGCGGCGGCCAGGGCGCCTGCCCCGACGCCGACGGGCCCAGCGCCATCCACGTCGCGATGTCGAACACGCTCAACACGCCGGTCGAGGCGCTGGAGAGCGAATTCCCACTGCGCGTGCGCGAGCTGTCGCTACGCCAGGGCAGCGGCGGCGACGGACACCACCGCGGCGGCGAGGGAATCGTGCGCGAGATCGAGGCGCTCGCCCCGATGCGCTTCAGCCTGATCACCGAGCGCCGCCGCCACCCGCCACGCGGCCGCGACGGTGGCAAGGACGGCGCCCCAGGCCGCAACCTGCGCAACGGCGAGGATTTGCCGAACAAGTGCGAAGGCGAGCTTCAACCCGGGGACACGATCCGAGTGGAGACACCGGGCGGCGGTGGCCACGGAACCAAGTGATGGTCCGCTTGATCAGCTGCTCTCACGTGCTTCCCGCTCGGGCAACAGGTTGCCGCTCCGGGGACCTCGCGGGTGGCTGTGACTAGGGACTAAAAAGCGGTCATTAATGAGGTCAAAAACCGTGCTATAATTCTATTTCTTCTGCTTTAGAGCCAAATAAAGCAGGATTAAAATGGACATATCTACGGACATAAAGAGGGACTATCTTAAGTCCCACCCATGGATCACCTTCCGGCTTGGCCTGAAGAATGCCCCCTGGACGTTTTGGAATCACGTTGGGGAAGCCCATTCGAAGTGTCGCCACCTTGCCAGGACCCCGCTGCCACCGAATATGGCGAACGAGATGGAAACGATCTATCTAGCCAAGGGTGCCCGTGCAAGCGCAGCCATCGAGGGCAACAGCCTCAATGAAGAGCAGGCCGTGGCCGCTGTCGAGGAACGGCTGGAAGTCCCAGAGAGCCAGGAGTATCTACAGCAAGAGCTGGAAAACGTCATTCAAGCTCTGGCTGGCATCGAAAAGGAAGTGCACCAGCGTGGACGATTCGCCGTTTCCCCCGAGATGCTCAAGGACCTCAACAGGAAGGTGCTAGAAGGCCTTGACTTGGAAGACCACGTCGCACCGGGGGAGTTCCGCACCGAGGACATCGTGGTCGGCACTGTGTACCGAGGGGTCCCCGCTCAGGATTGCGAGTTCCTCGTTCAGGCCATGTGCGATTGGCTCAATGGGCCGGATTTTCATCGCGAAGGCGACGATCACGCTAAAGACTTCCTGCACGCCATGTTGAGGGCGGTTATCGCGCACGTTTACATCGCGTGGATCCATCCATTTGGCGATGGCAATGGGAGAACCGCGCGGCTCGTCGAGTTTGGGATTCTCGCTGCCGCCGGCGTCCCCTCAGTTGCCGCTCACCTTTTGTCCAATCACTACAACGCCACTCGATCGAACTATTACCGCCACCTTGAGTATGCCTCGAAGTCAGGTGGGGACTTGCTTCCTTTTCTTGACTACGCCGCGAAGGGATTCGTCGGCGAGCTTCAGCAGCAATTGGACTCGGTGCACGAGTGGATCGTCCAGGCTACTTGGACCAACTATGTCCACTCGCTCTTCAGGGAACCCACGCTAACGGCCAGGCGCCAACGGGACCTGGTCTTGGCCCTCCCCCAGGATAAGTTTGCTCCACGGGCTGATCTACGAACGTTGACCCCTCGACTTGCCGAGGCCTATGCGACCAAGAAGAGCAAGACCGTGACACGAGACGTGAATGCCCTCGATCAGCGCGGGCTGATCGAGCGTGGGCCGCAAGGTATCCGTGCGCGGCGCGAGCTCATGCTGTCTTTCTTGCCTCGGGTTGCTCCGGGGACCGAGAACGACCGAGGCGATCTGTTCCCGGCCGTCTCTTAAACAGGTTCGTCCTGAAGCCGAGGTGAGCGACGTAAAGCAGGGGCTTAGTGGCGGCGAGGGCGAGCAAGGGCCACCCGACGCCAAGTCCTCGCGCCGCTCAGCCCGAAAGCTGCTTGCATTCGGAGGGGAGGTGAGCGCGATGGTGAACCAGCCATGCCCGGCAGTTATGCCGCTGCTGTCAACGATCAAGAGCCGGTAGGCGCTTGAACCCTTCGGTCCTCGCCTGATGCTCCCCCAGATCCCAGCATCTGCAGAGAGGGGATAAGCGTGATGGGGATCACATTTGGTATTCCGCCAATCCTGGTCTAGAATGCCCAATTCGGGCGGCCGTTTTGCGCCTGGACAGGGTTCGAGGCTTCTCCTCCCGGTCACAGATCCACTGACCTTCTCAAAGGGTACGACTTCAAATGCCGATCGCTTTCAAGGAATGGGCCGTAACGGTCCGCGCGCTCGCCGAGGGCGAGCAACTGCTGACCCTCCGCAAGGGCGGAATTCGCGAGGACAACAAGCACTTCGAGCTCGATCACGAGCGCTTCTTCCTCTACCCCACGTTCGACCACCAGCAGAACAACCTGGTGCGCGAGTCCCACCACCCGGAGCTGGGCCGGGCGCTCGAGGAGGGTGTCTGGGGCGAGGAGGAACCGCCGGCCAAGGCCTTGATCCAGGACGGCGGCATCGCGCAGCCCGAGCGGGTCCGGCTGCGTGCCTGGGCCGAGGTCACCGACCACATCACGGTCACCGATCCTCGCATCGTCGACGGCCTCTCCCCCTACTACGTCTGGACCCCGGACTACGCCGAGAAGCGGCTCAACTGGAAGCGGCGTCATCCGCTGCACGTGCTGCTGCTGCGGGTCCATCGCATCCCCCGCCCCGTCACCGTGAAAGTCCGCGAGGAGTACCACGGCTGCCGCTCCTGGGTCGAGGTCGATCGCGAACTTCCCTTCGAGGGCACTCCGGTGATGGCCGACGAGGAGTTCGACCGCGCCCGCGCTGAGATCCTCGGAGTTTGCGGCGCCGCTGAGCCTGCCCTCGTCTAGGTAGCAAGTAGCCTCGCCCAGTGCCCTGGGTTGAGACGAAATCGCTGAGCTTCAACGCGCGCCATGACAGTGGCGACGCTGCCTTCGCCGAGCGGACTCTGGATCGGATGGAGGAACTGCGACTGCGACTCGAGGATCGTTTCGAGCTGGTGCCCGGCGGCGTTACCGTCGTCATTCACACCAGCCCGACCTGGCTCGCGCTGGCCCACCCCTTCCTGCCGCTAGCGCGCTGGTCGGCGGCAGCAGCCGGGCGTCGCTACCTGGCCGGCTGGGCGATGGCGACCGAGCTGCATGTGCTCAACGATCCGCACATGGAGCGCCGCGCCGCCGGCGACGATTCCCGCGAAGCCCTGCGTGGCACCGCCGAGCGCCTCTACGCCCAGCTGGCGATCGCCGCCAACAACCCGGCGCTGCCTCCGTCTTGGACGCCGGCCCGCTTCGCCCGCTATCTGCAGTGGGCCTGGCTGGTCGAAGGCGGTGCACAGTACTTCTCCCGCCAGGTCGGCCTCTACCGGGCGGCGGTGATCCGCCGCCTGCGCGAGAGCGCCCGCACGTCGTTCCCGCCGTCGCGGCGCGACGCGGTGATCCTCGGCGGCACGATCTTCGACCTGCTAGAGGCCGAGCGCGGCCCGGATGCCTGCCGGCGCCTCGTTCTCGACCTGCGGCCCGGCGGCGCCACGCCGACGCTGGAAGAGGCTTTCGAAGCTCGGATCGGGGAGATCGAGGCAGCCTGGCGCGACTACCTACGCGAGGTCGCCCGGCCCAGCCCTATCTAGCATCAGATCGCGCCGATGGAAGGATTTTGGGGGTCATGACCCCCAAAATCCTTCATCCTGCCCCCGTCGTGCCCTCGAGCACTTCCCGGGCCTTCTCGGCCGCGGCCTCGGGAACGAGAACCTGGCGAGGACCGGCAGCCATGAACTCGGGGTTGTCGACGGTCCGCTGGGCCATGCTTGGAATGCCGTGCTCGGTCAGCAGTCCCTGCATCATCTCTGCCTCGGCCTGATTCCAGGCGTAGCCGACCTTGACGAGCCGCCCGCTATTCGACGATGAGCTCGGCATCGGCGACCTTCAGGTCTTTCAGCCAGTAGCCCTTGACTACCGGGCTCTCGGGATCTTCCAGCGAGACGATGACCCAGATCGCATCGGGCCAGTTGACCGCCTGGTTGACGTCGGTCTGGGACGGATAGGCGGCGCTCTTCGTGTGCGAGTGGTAGATCGCCAGCATCTCCTCACCGCCGTCTTCGATCGCCTTGAGCGCGTTGTACTGGCCCTGGGGATCCATCTCGAAGCGGAGGGGGCTCGCGGCCGAATTGACCACGGGGACCACCGCGCTCGCCTCCCCACCGGCGCCGCCGACCATCCCGCAACACTCGTTGGGCAGGTCTTTCCGCGCGTGCGCGACCATCTCGTCGACCAGGCCCTGCGAGATCCGCATCAGGGCTTCACCTCGTCGCGGCCGGGCCCGCCGAAGAGCTCGTCTTTGCCCTTGCCCCCGCAGATGACGTCCGGACCGCCGAGCCCGAGAACCTTGTCGTTCCCTCCGAGGGCGGCGATTACATCGCGATGCCGGGTGCCGAAGATCTCATCGCCCTTCCCCGTTCCGACGATCGTCGCTCGGTGTCCGAGGCAGCGCGTGCGATCGGTGCCCCCGTGGAGCCCGATCAGCGCGAATCCCTGCCGGTTGCCGCAGCAGCCGACTTCCCCGAGGACGACGATCCGGCCGCTGGACTGGATGCCGGCGCTGTACGAGGTCACGCCGCCGTTGCCGTAGGGCACGAGAACACGCTGCCCCGCGTTGAAGGTGCGATCTGCGCTGCCGTTGGGATGGAGGCGGAACACCGAGATCCTGCCCTCCCAGCCGACCCCGACCAGGCGACCCTTGGCGTCGACCGCGAGGGCCGAGACATCGCCGGCCCCTACGCGGGGGAAGAAATGGATTCGCCCTTGGTGCCCAAACGCGCCGTCGAGAGCTCCGGTCGGAGTGAGCTTGACCATGTTGTCGACGACGGATCGCGCTTCGGTCCCTTCTTCGAATACGACGACCATGCCCCCGTCCGGAGCGAGCGCGACCGCCTCGACTCCGCCGTCGGCGCCCGGGGTCGGGAAGAGAAGCTGACCCGTGCCGGCAAAGCTGGGGTCGGGCTGGCCATTGGAGAGGAAACGGGCAAGGCTGAAGCCCTCGCCGAAGAAGGGCGTGCCACCGATGCAACAGAGCGGTCCCGCAACCGAGATATTGCCACCGGGATCGAGCAGGAGGCCCGCCGGACGGGTCTGAGTCGACTCGACGATCCTGGCTTCGCCGCCGCTGCCGAAACCCACGTCCCGGGCGCCGTCGGACTGGAAGCGCGCCACGCGCAGTTCCTCGCCACCGGCGACCCTTCCGCCTGCCACGGAAACGACGACCTTGCCGTCCCGCTGCACGGCGACGGCCGGCGGCGGGGTCAGCGCCGCTTCCAGCGGGTCGGGCACGAGACCGCCGGACCCGAAGGTCCCGTCAAGATGCCCCCCGGCGTCGAGACGGGCTATGACGAGCCTCTGGGTCGGTTCGTCGATCGCCGCGATCACGGGTTTCCCATCGGGCCCGACCGCCAGGTCGAAGGACCTGGAGAAGGCGTCCTGCTGAACGACCACCTGGGGACCTGCCCCGAACGAGCTGTCGCGGTGGCCTTTGGCGTCGTAGCGCGCGACGGTGAGTTCGAGCGTGCAACCGAAGGGCGGTTCGCAGGCCGGATAGCTCGAGTAGAGGACGAAGATTTCGTCGTTTGGGCCGATCTCCATCTGCGCCCCGGCCTCACGGGGGAAGACAAGCCCTGCGGGCCCTTCCACGTTGACAATGCCATCGCCGCCGAACGAGCGGTCCAGGTCGGCCGGAGCCGCCACCGCGCTTCCACACAGGGCCAGCGCCAGCGCACTAGCCAGCGCCACGAGGACGACGAAACGCCTTACCACCAGACCGTAGATTCCAGGTCCTCGATCTCGTCGATCGGCTTGGTGTAGACGCCCGACGAGAGGTACTTCCAGCCGTCATCGGGGATCAGGAAGACGACGTTGCCGCTCTCCAACTCGCCGGCGATGCGGACGGCGATCGCGGCGATCGCGCCGGAGGAGACGCCGGCGAAGATACCCTCCTCGTCGAGCAGTTTCCTCGTCCAGACGACTGCGTCGCGGTTGGAGACCATGATCTTGCGATCGAGCAGGGTGATGTCGATGATCGGCGGGATGAAGCCGTCGTCGAGCGAGCGCAGGCCGTGGACCATCTCGCCCTGCATCGGCTCGGCGGCGACGATCAGCGTCTCATGGTTTTCCTCCTTCAGCCGGCGGCCGTTGCCCATCAGGGTGCCACCGGTACCGAGGCCGCCGACGAAGGCGGCCACCTCGTCGAGCTCTTCGAGGATCTCCACCGCGGTGCCGTTGTAGTGGGCGAGCGGGTTGGCCTCGTTGCCGTACTGGTAGGGCATGAAGTAGCCGGGGTCCTCGGCCATCTCCAGTGCCACCTCGACCGCCCCGTTGGAGCCCTTCGCACCCTCCGAGTAGACGATCTCGGCCCCGTACATCTCGAGCAACTGGGTGCGCTCCGCGGTGACGTTGTCGGGCATCACGACCTTGACGGGGTAGCCCTTGCGGCTGCAGATCATCGCCAGCGAGATGCCCGTGTTGCCGGAGGTCGGCTCGAGGATCGTCTGGCCCGGTTCGATCGCGCCTTCGGCCTCGGCCGTCTCGATCATCGACCTGGCGACGCGATCCTTGACCGAGCCGGTCGGGTTACGGCCCTCGAGCTTGGCGTAGATGCGTACATCGGGATTGGGCGAGAGGCGGGGAAGCTCGACCAACGGCGTGTTGCCGATCGACTCGACGATGTTGCCGAAGCGTCCCCCGCAGGGTCGATTTAGAAGCTCTCCCGACACTTCAAAAAGTATAGCCATGGCCCGGCCAGGCGTGGCTAATTACGAAAAGTTTTTCAACCGCCAGCCATGGCGGGAAGGATCACGACCGTGTCGCCGTCGCTCACGGCGGTCTCGAGCCCGTTCAGCACCCGCACGTCCTCGTCGTTGAGGTAGACGTTGACGTAGCGGTTGAGCTCGCCGTCCTCGCCGAAGAGCTGCGCCTCGGTGGCGGGATGCTCGGCCGTGAGCGCCCGCAGCACCTCCCCCACGTTCGAGCCGCCGGCCTCTACCTCGGGCTGGCCGCCGGTGTGGGCCTGCAGGACCTTGGGGATGCGAATGGTCGCCATCGAGCCGGAAACCTACCGGCTATCCGGCGCAGAAGAGGTCGTAGTCGGGGAACTGGCCCATCTCCGACTCGGGGATCTCGGGAGCATCGGGGCCGCAGATCGGGCACTCCGGGTCGCGGCGGACCTTGAGCTCGGTGAAGCGGGTGCCCAGCGCCTCGTAGAGGAGGAGGCGGCCGATCAGCGGCTCGCCGATGCCGATCACGAGCTTCAGGACCTCGTTGGCCTGCAGCGTGCCCATCGTCCCGGCCATCACCCCGAGCACCCCGTTGGCGGAGCAGCTCGGCGCCAGCTCGGCCGGCGGCGGAGTCGGGTAGAGGCAGCGGTAGCAGGGCCCCTCGAAGGGGACGAAGGTCGAGATCTGGCCGTCGAAGCTGAGGATCGAGGCCGAGACGACCGGCTTGCGCAGTCGCACCGAGGCGTCGTTGAGCAGATAGCGGGTGGGGAAATTGTCGGCCCCGTCGACGATCACGTCGTAGTCCTCGAGGATCCCGAGGATGTTCTCGGCGTTGAGGCGGATGCGATGCTCGACGACCTTGACATCGGGGTTGAGCGCTTCGATCGTCAGCCGCGCCGACTCGGTCTTGGGAGCGCCGATCCGCTCGGTGTTGTGGATCACTTGGCGCTGCAAATTGGAGGCGTCAACCACGTCGTCGTCGACTAGTCCGATCGTGCCAATCCCGGCCGCGGCGAGGTAGAGCGCGGTGGGGGCCCCGAGCCCGCCGGCGCCGAGCAGCAGCACTTTCGCGTTCAGCATCTTCAGCTGGCCTTCGACCCCGACCTCGGGCAGCAGCGTGTGGCGCGAGTAGCGGTCGCGCTGCTCGGCGCTCATCCCCTCGGTGGCGACGACGGGCAGCCCCTGCTCCTGCCAGAGGAGGATGCCGCCGGCCATTGAGGCGACGTCGGTGTAGCCGAGCGATTCCATCTGCTCGGCGGCCTTATAGGAGCGGTTGCCGCTGCGGCAGTAGAGAATCGTGCGAGCCGACTTGTCGGGCGCCGCCGTGGCGATTTCGTCGCCGAGCAGGCCCGGGGGCACCAGTTTGCCGCCCTCGATCCGAGCCTCCTGGAACTCGTGCGGCTCGCGGGTGTCGATCAGGACGACGTCGCCGCCCTCGATCTCCTGTGCCGCCTCGAAAGGCTCGATCTCCTCAACCACCGATTTGGTCTGCGCGCCAGTCGCCATGCCGTCTCCTAAATACCTGAATTCCGATCAGACTTTACTTCAAAAAGTATAGCGTCGGCTGACCAGCGGCCGCTTAGAGCTGGGTAGCCAGAAGCCCCAGCAGTGCCGCGATCGTCACACCGCCAAGTTGAAGCAGCGTGCGGTGCAGCGCTTCGAAACGCGCGTCGATGCGATCAAAGCCCGTATGCACTGCGCCGCGAAGTTCGCGAAGGTCCAATTCGACGCGGTTGAAACGGTGATTGATTTCGTCGAAACGCCGGTCAACAGATTCGAAGCGCCTATCGACCTCATCGAATCGCTGGTCGATGCGGTCGAACCGCTCTTCCAGCCTCTCGTCGGTCCAGCTCTTGGTCATCGTCTCCATGATCGCACCGTAACCAGTTGTCTGCAACGGGTGGCGCGCAGGATGTCGCGGTTCTGCAACAACAACCCCGCGTAAGCGGGCGGGGCCTCAGCCGAGGCTCGGGCGCATCTGGCGCAGCCTTTTGACCCGCTCCTCGATCGGGGGGTGGGTCGAGAAGAGGCCGGCCATGCCCTTGCTGGAGAAGGGCTTGACGATGTAGAGCGGCTCCGCCGCCTGGTTGACCTGCATCGGCTTCGCCGTCGCTCCCTGCTCGAGCCGCAACAGGGCGCTGGCCAGCGACTCCGGGTTGCCGCAGATTTCGGCGCCGCCGGCGTCGGCGGCGTACTCGCGCTGGCGCGAGATCGCCAGCTGGATGATCGAGGCGGCGATCGGTGCCAGCAGGAACGTAGCCAACTGGCCGACCAGCGCCAGCGGTGAGTTGTCGTCGTTGCCGAACCAGAGCAGCATGTAGGCGACGTAGGTGATCGCGGCGCCGATCGCCGAGGCGACCGACTGGATCAGGATGTCGCGGTTGCGGATGTGGGTCAGCTCGTGGGCGAGGACGCCGCGCAGCTCGTCGTCGGAGAGCAGGTTGAGGATGCCGCGGGTGACCGCGACCGCCGAGTGCTTCGGGTTGCGCCCGGTGGCGAAGGCGTTGGGCTGGTCCTGCGGGATCACATAGAGACGTGGCATCGGCAGACCCGCCCGCGCCGTCAGTTCCCGCACCGCCTCGTAGAGCTTCGGCGCTTCCGATTCGGTGACCGGTTTGGCACCGCTCATCGCCAGCGCCATCTTGTCGCTGAAGAAGTAGGAGAAGAAGTTGATCGCCAGCGCGAAGCCCAGGAAGAGGAGCATCGTGCTGGGATTCCCACCGCTGATCAGGGCGCCGACCACGACCAGCAGCCCCGACAGCGAAGCCATCAGGATCGTGGTGCGGAGCGTCGCGCCGAATGTCGACTGCTTCGTGGTGGTCATCGCTGCTCAGGTCCTCCCTCGGTTGGTCCCCGGATTATGACGAAGCTGCATAACCGACCGCTTCAGTAGGATTTAGATCCATGTTGTTCTCGACCAAAGCAGAGTACGGCGTCCGCCTGATGGTCGAGCTGGGCCGCCAGCCCGGCTCGGCGCCGATCTCGCTCAGCGCCGTCGCCGAGGCCGAGCGGTTGCCGCTCTCCTACCTCGAGCACCTGGTGGCGAAGCTGCGCAAGGCCGGCCTCGTCACCTCGACCCGGGGGGCGCACGGCGGCTACCGCCTCGCCAAACCGGCCGGGGAGATCACGATGGACGCGGTCGTCGAGGCGCTGGAAGGGCAGATCGCCCCGATGGAGTGCTTCCACGACGCGCCCGACGGCAAAGTGCTCTGCTCGCACGAGGACGATGGCGACCACGCCTGCGCGACCAAGCTGCTCTGGACCCGCGTGCAGGGCGGTGTCACCAAAGCCCTCTCGGGCACGACGCTGGCCGAGCTGGTCGAGTTCGGCGGCGCGGCCGCCCACGGCGAACGTCGGGCAGCGGTCGGCACCGCCGCCTGAGGCACGGACTTCCCAAAACCCAGAAACGGAGTGAAATTGGCTGAGCTGGAGATACGCAACCTGCACGTGAGGGTCGAGGAGAAGGAGATCCTCCGCGGCCTCGACCTCGACGTCGAGAAGGGCAAGGTCCACGCGCTGATGGGGCCGAACGGGTCTGGCAAGTCGACCCTGGCCAACGCGATCATGGGCCACCCCGCTCTTGAGGTCACAGAGGGCTCGATCGTCTTCAAGGGCGAGGACATGACCGAGGCCGACCCCGACGAGCGCTCCCGCGCCGGCCTCTTCATGGCCTTCCAGTACCCGGTCTCGATCCCCGGCGTCTCGGTCAGCAAGTACCTGCGGATGGTGATCAACGCCCACCGCGAGGCCCGCGGCGAGGAGCAGATCAAGATCAAGGACTTCGCCAAGGTCGCCCAGGAGGCGATGGCGCTGGCCAACATCCCCAAGGACTTCTCCAGCCGCTACCTCAACGACGGCTTCTCCGGCGGCGAGAAGAAGCGGATGGAGCTGCTGCAGCTGGCGCTGCTGCGGCCGGAGATCGCGGTCCTCGACGAGACCGACTCGGGCCTCGACATCGACGCCCTGCGCACGGTCGCCGAGGGGGTCAACAAGTTCGCCGGCCCGGACATGGGCGTGCTGATCATCACCCACTACCAGCGCATCCTGCACATGGTCAAGCCGGATTTCGTCCACGTCATGTTCGAGGGCCGGATCGTCAAGGAAGGCGGGCCGGAGCTGGTCGGCGTGCTGGAGGAGAAGGGCTACGGCTGGATCCGCGAGGAGGTAGAGGCGGGCGCCACCGCCTAGCCCGGGACGATGGAGCAGACGACCGCCAAGCGCTCCTCCCCCACGCTGCCGTTCCCGATCGAGAAGGTGCGCGCCGCCTTCCCGGCCCTGGAGCGGGAGATCCACGGGCGCCCGGTCGCCTACCTCGACAGCGGCGCCAGCGCCCAGCGGGTGCTGGCCTCGATCCAGGCGGTCGACCGCTACGAGCGCGCCCATCACTCCAACGTCCACCGCGGCTCGCACACGCTCTCCGCAGAGGCGACGGCCGCCTACGAGGGTGCCCGGGCGACGGTCGCCGACCACCTCGGCGCCGCCGACCGCCGTGAGGTCGTCTTCGTCCGCAACGCGACCGAGGCGATCAACCTCGTGGCACGCGCCTGGGGCGACGCCAACGTCGGGACGGGCGACCGAGTCGTCCTCACCGAGATGGAGCACCACTCCAACATCGTCCCCTGGCAGCAGCTCGCCGAGCGGGTCGGGGCGGAGATCGAGTGGGTGCCGGTCGGCGAGGACGGCCTGCTCGACATGGACGCCTACGCGGCGCTGCTCGAGCGCGGCCCGAAGCTCGTCGCGGTAACCCACGTCTCCAACGTGCTCGGCACCGAGAACCCGCTTGCCGAGATCTCGCGACTGGCGCATGAAGCGGGGGCGCTGGTTCTCGCCGACGGCGCCCAAGCGGCGCCGAAGCTGCCGCTCGACGTCGCCGCGCTGGGTGTCGACTTCTACGCCCTGACCGGGCACAAGCTCTACGCGCCGACCGGGATCGGGGCGCTGTGGACGAAACTCGACCTGCTGCGGGCGATGCCGCCCTTCCTCGGCGGCGGCTCGATGATCCGCAAGGTGACCCGCGAGGGCACGACCTACGCCGACCCCCCAGCCCGCTTCGAGGCGGGCACGCCGGCGATCGCCCAGGCGATCGGGATGGCCTCGGCACTGCGCTGGCTCGACGGGCTCGGCATGGACGCGGTGCTCGAGCACGAGCGCCAGATCGCCGCCTACGCGCTGGACGCTCTCGCCGAGGTGCCGGGCCTGCGGGTTTTCGGGCCCCCCGCGAGCCCCGACCGGATCGGCCCGGTCTCCTTCGAGCTGGACGGCGTCCACGCCCACGACGTCTCCGAGATCCTCGACCGCCACGGCGTCGCCGTCCGCGCCGGCCACCACTGCGCCCAGCCGCTCATGGACCGCCTCGGCGTTCCCGCAACAGCCCGGGCCAGCTTCGGCGTCTACACGACGCCAGAGGAGATCGACCGCCTGGTCGAGGGGCTGCTGGACGCCCGGCGGGTCTTCGGGCTTTAGGTCGGTCGCTCGCACCCAGGCTCGCAACCGATCTCGCGCTCCATAAGTAGGGCCAACACCCGTTTGTTGGCCCGCTGGAACCTCTTGCGGTAGGAGCGAGGCGAGATGTCCACCAGAAGCTGGATCTCCTCCGGGTCAAGACCCTTCAACATGCGCAGTGAGTAGACCTGCTGATCGCGCTCGGGCAAAGAGCGCACCGCCTGGAGAACCACCTCGAGCGCCTCGCGATCTGCAACCGTCTCGTCCGTCCCGGTATTGCCGACGGAGAACATGTCAGTCAACGACACAAGTGGGATGCACCTGTCGTGTCGCCGCCTGTCGATCAAGCGCCAGCGGCAGATCGTCTTGATCGCGTTGACCATCTGAGGCTCCATGAATTCCCTCGAGATCGGGTCGACCTCGTTCATCGTCTCGATACAAGCGTCCGAGAAGATCTCCTCCGCTTCGTCCTCGCTGCACCCAGCCCTTCGGAGCTCCTTCATGGAGCCGGCTCGTGCCGAGCTGTAAATCTGCGCGTAAAACGCAGATTCCCGCGCGCTCAACCTCTTGGTCGCCATCGGGACTCCTTTCCATGGGAGGCTCCAGACCGGCGTACGGCCGCGTCCGCGTATGTCATACAGCAGGCCCCTTCGCTAGCCTCGAACCAATGGACGAGCTCTACCGAGACCAGATCCTCGAGCACTACAAGCGGCCGCACAACTTCGGGCGGCTGGACTCCCCCGACCTGGAGTTCGAGGACACAAATCCCTTCTGCGGCGACGAGCAGCATGTGACGATCCGACTCGATGACGAGGGCCGCGTTGCGGAGATCGCCTTCGACGGCAAAGGCTGCGCGATCTCGACCGCGGCGACCTCGCTGCTCACCGACGAGCTGGCGGGCAAGACGCGCGAGGAGTTGCTGCACCTGCCCAAGGACTTCGTCCTCGACCTGCTCGGGATCGATATCTCAGCGACGCGGATGAAGTGCGCGATGCTCGGCCTCAAGGTCGTGAAGAGCGCCAGCCTCGGCCAGCCCGCCGAATGGGAGGACGAGGGCGAGGCCGGCAGCCCCGACGAAGCGGCCGCCGACCTCGGATCGCTCTGACGCCCTAGGCGGCGTCGCCTTCCATCGGGCTGGGCTTGATCACCGCGAAGACGGCACCGAACTGGTCGGACACGACGGCGAAGCGGCCGGCGACGATGTCGATCGGGCCGAAGTTGACGCTGCCGCCTAGCTCCTTCAGCTTCTCCAGGGTGGCGTCGGTGTCCTCGACCGCGAAGTAGGTGAGCCAGTGGGCCGGCACCTCGTCGGGCACGCGCCCGGTGATGTCGAGCATGCCGCCGACGCTTTTGCCGTCGACCTGCAGGCCGGTGTAGGTGCCGACGTTCTCGACCTCCATGTCTTCGTAGGTCCAGCCGAAGACGGCGCCGTAGAACTCCTTCGCCGCGGCCGTGTCGCGGGTGTTGAGCTCGTTCCAGGAGAGCGTGTTGGGCTCGTTGGCGAGCGCGGCGCCGAAGAACGTACCCCGCTGCCAGATGCCGAAGACGGCACCGGTCGGATCGGCGAAGACCGCCATCCGGCCCAGGTCCATCACGTCCATCGGCTCGGCGAGGACGTTGCCTCCCGCCTCGGTGACCTTTGCCGCGGTGGCGTCGGCGTCGGCAACAGAGACGTAGGTCGACCAGGCCGGCGGCTGGCCCTCCTGCATCAGCGGCATCACGCCGGCAACCGGCTTGCCGCGCAGCTCCGCCTGGCGGTAGCCGCCGGTCTGCTCGGCGTTCTCGCCCTCCTCGACGCTCCAGCCGAAGAGGCTGCCGTAGAACTGCGCCGAGGCCTCGATGTCGGGAGTGCCGAGGTCGACCCAGCACGGGGTCCCCGGCGCGTAGCTCGTCCACTCGCTCATGCTCATCTCCAATCGTCGGGCGAACTGCATCAAATTCCCTATCCAGCAGATTGAGAAGTTGATGCAGTTCGCGGGGGAGGTCGTGGTCTGCGATCCTCTCAGGTCGCTAAAATCCGACCTGTACGCTAGGAATAACGTGACGGACGGCACAACCACAAACAAGATCGGGGTCTGCCCGGCGGCCGAGCTGCCGAATGGGGCCATGCGCCTGGTCGAGCACGACGGGATCAAGATCGGCGTCTTCAACTGCGAGGGGGCGCTGTATGCGATCGAGGACCGCTGCTCTCACGACGACGGGCCGCTCGCCGAGGGCGAGTTCGACCCCGCGACCTGCACCGTCGAGTGCCCGCGTCACGGCTCCCTCTTCGACCTGAGCACCGGCAGGCCGAAGACGCTCCCCGCTTTCGCCCCGGTGCAGACGTTCCCGATAGCCATCGAGGACGACACCATCACCCTGGAGGTCGATTAGTCCATGGCAACACCCGAGGTCGTAGCTGAGAAGAGAGAGCTCGCCGGCATCAACGCCGACTACAAGGAGAAGTTCGGCTTCCACGATTCGGAGACCGGCTACGCCTACAAGGCCCCCAAGGGGCTCAGCCGCGAGATCGTCGAATCGATCTCCGAGTACAAGGACGAGCCGCAGTGGATGCGGGACTTCCGGCTCAAGGCGCTGGACCACTTCTACTCGCGCCCGACCCCGACCTGGGGCGGCAACCTCGGCCAGATCGACTTCGACGACATTCACTACTTCGTCCGCGCCTCGGAAAAGAACAGCCGCGACTGGAGCGAGGTCCCCGAGGACATCAAGAACACCTTCGACCGGCTCGGCATCCCCGAGGCGGAGCGCAAATTCCTCTCCGGGGTCGGCGCCCAGTACGAGTCCGAGGTCGTCTACCACCAGGTCAACGAGAAGCTCGAGGCCCAGGGCGTGATCTTCACCGACATGGACACGGCGCTGCGCGAGCACGAGGACCTCGTGCGCGAGTACTGGGCAACGGTGATCCCGCCCAACGACAACAAGCTGGCGGCGCTGAACAGCGCCGTCTGGTCGGGAGGCTCTTTCGTCTACGTGCCGGCCGGCGTCAAGGTCGAGATGCCCCTGCAGGCCTACTTCCGGATCAACACCGAGAACATGGGCCAGTTCGAGCGGACGCTGATCATCTGCGAGGAGGGCGCCGACGTCCACTACATCGAGGGCTGCACGGCGCCGGTCTACTCGACCGACTCGCTGCACTCCGCCGTGGTCGAGATCGTCTGCAAGCCGAGCTCGCGGGTCCGCTACACGACCGTGCAGAACTGGTCGCAGAACGTCTTCAACCTGGTCACCAAGCGCGCCGTCGCCCACGAGAAGGCGACGATGGAGTGGGTCGACTGCAACCTCGGCTCGAAGCTGACGATGAAGTACCCCTCGATCTACCTGCTCGGGCCCGAAGCCCACGGCGAGATCCTCTCGATCGCCTTCGCCGGCGACGGCCAGCACCAAGACGCCGGCGGCAAGATCATCCACGCGGCGCCGCGCACCTCCTCCTCGATCTTCTCCAAGTCGATCTCCAAGGACGGCGGGCGGGCGACCTACCGCGGACTGCTGGAGATCGCCGACGGGGCGACCGAATCGCGCTCGAAGGTCGTCTGCGACGCCCTGCTGCTCGACGAGGACTCGCGCTCTGACACGTACCCCACGATTCGCATCGATGAGAACGACGCAGACGTCGGCCACGAGGCGACCGTCTCCAAGATCGGCGACGAGCAGATCTTCTACCTGCAGAGCCGCGGGCTGGACGAGGAGGAGGCCTCGAAGATGATCGTCAACGGCTTCATCGAGCCGGTCACCAAGGAGCTGCCGATGGAGTACGCGGTCGAGCTCAACCGGCTGATCGAACTGCAGATGGAGGGAAGCATTGGCTGAGGTCGCCGTGGAGCCCGCTTGGCTTTCGGAGAGGCGCCGGCAAGGCGCCTCTCTCGCGCAGAGCCTGCCCCTTCCCGACTCGAAGGCGAAGGGGTGGGAATTCACCGACCTCTCCGAGCTGGAGATCGACGCTTACGAGTTCGCGGACGCCGCGGCGGAGATCACCGCTCCCGAGGGCGTCACCGTCCTGCCGCTCGCCGAGGCAGCGGCCTCGCACGAGGAGCTGATCCGCGAGCGGCTCGGCTCCTTGGTGCCGGTCGAGGACCCCTTCGTAGCCCGCAATGAGGCCGGATGGCGCGACGGCGTGCTCGTCCACGTGGCGCGCGGTGTGCGGGTGGAGGAGCCGATCAAGGTCGAAGTGCCGCTGGAGCAAAGTGGCAGCGCGATCGGTTGGCGCACGCTCGTCGTGCTCGAGGAGGACACCGAGGCGGAGGTCTGGGAGCACTGGTCCTCACCCGGCGACGACGTCGACGGCCTGGTCAACTCGGTGGTCGAGCTGAGTGTCGGCCAGGGGGCGACCCTGCGCTACGTCAACACGCAGGACATCTCGGAGTCGGCCTGGATCTTCGCTACGCAGCGGGCCCAGGTCGAGCGCGACGGCCGTCTCGATTGGATGGCGCTGGGATTCGGTTCGGCTCGCGGCAAGGTGCGGATGGAGACCAAGCTCGCCGGCCCCGGCTCGGAGGCGCGGGTCACCGGCGGCTACGCCGGCGGCGCGGGGCAGCACCTCGACTACGACACCACCCAGGAGCACGCGGCGCCGAACACGAACTCGGACCTTGCCTTCCGCGGCGTCCTCGCCGCCGGCGCGACCGCGGTCTGGCGCGGCATGATCCGTGTCGACCCTGGCGCCCAGCAAACGGATGCCTTCCAGGAGAGCCGCAACCTGCTGCTATCCACCGAAGCCCACGCCGACGCGATCCCGGGCCTGGAGATCGAAGCCGACGACGTCCGTTGCACCCACGCAGCAGCCGTCGCCCAGATCGACCGCGACCAGCTCTTCTACCTGACCTCCCGCGGGCTCGACCCGGCCGAGGCGAAGTCGCTGATCATCGAGGGCTTCCTCGAGTCGCTGGTCGAGCGGCTCGCCGAGGGCCCGGTGCGCGACGCGATCTCGTCCGCGCTGGAGAAACGGCTCGCCGAGATCCTCTAGCCGTGCGCTTCCCCGGCCCTAGGCATTAACTCCCTGAGTGCGCCGAGACCGCCAGCCTTGCGGGCGACGGTCCCGGCACAAACAGGGAGAGGGAGAGTCAAAGTGAATGACTCAATCACTATTAAACCAGCGTTTACGGCCTTTTTGCATCGGTATAAAGCCGCGTTAACAGTGCGAACTCCCGCACTCTCCGCAAAAATTCCGAATCACGCGTTGGCGACAGAGAGCAGATAGAGCCCGAAGCAAGTGAAGGCAACCATTACCGCCAGCATCCAGTACTGGGAGCGGGCGGCCTGGCGATAGTCGCCCCAGTAGGCGGTGGCGCGGTCGTGGGCAAGGGTCAGGCCGACAACGTGGCCGATCACCAGAGCCCCCACCTGCACGTACCAGATCGCGTTGGCGCTGAGCAGCTGGTAGTCGACAGTGCCAGAGGCGGTGCCGAAGAGGTCGGTCGTCGCGGTCCCAAGCGGATCGGAGAGGAGGTAGGTGAACTGGGCCTGCTCCTGAAAGACGAAAAGGCTGAAGTAGTGAGCGACGAGGTAGGCGAAGGCGATCGGGATCAGCGTGTGGGCGAAGCCCGAGCGCAGTTTCTTCAGCGGCGGGGCGCCGCGAACGGTTGCCATCCCCCGCACCCCGATCAGGTAGACGAGGGCAACGCCGGCGAAGCAGAGCAACATGAAGATCGTGTCGGTGAGCCTCAGTGACACGGTCAGGCTGAAGCCGGCTTCGGCAAGCCATTCGAAGGTCTGCAGGATGCCACTCTTGAAGGCGCCCTCCTGCGCGCCGTCGAAGCTGGTCGAGGCGATCGAGGCGATCACCACCGCGGCCGATCCGGGCACGGTCGCCCAGTGCGTCGAAGCAGACAGCGGCAGGCGACGGCCCAGCCGGCCATCCTTGACACCGAACGTTCCCAGCTGGGAGAACATCCCGAAATAGACCGAGAAGATCTCGCCTCTCTGACACCACTTCTCGACGCCGAACAGGGCCATCATCGCCAGCGTGTAGATGCTGTAGATGAGGGCGGCGACTCCGGCAGCGTCGGGCGAGAGCCCGACCGCGACCCCACCGCTGGCGCCATAGACCACCTCCAGCCAGACGACCGCGAGTAGTCCGACGGCGGCCGGCCAGCGCCCCAGCGCCTCGGGGTAGGCGAGGTGTGCCGGGCGCTGTCCGGCGACAGCCGAGAACCCCCTACCGACTATGCGCCCGATCGCTCGCCACGGATTGAAGGGCCGGAAGACGTCGCCGAAGATGACGCTGAACAACGGGAAGCCGAGCCAGGCGGTGACGAAGATGAAGGTGAGGGCGAAGTTCCGGTCCGGCGCTTCGGTGCCGTGGATTCCCGCGTAGATCGAGAAGCCGAGCAGGAAGATCCCGATCGCCCCACAGACAGCCTGCATCGGCATGCCCAACAGAGCCCGCGAAAAACCATCCCCGAGTGGCCGCCAGCGTTCCTCCTCGAAGCGAGGCTTGCGCCAGGCGGCCGAGAGCGCGAAGAAGGAGACGATCAGCACGATCGACGCCCCCCAGGCGAACAGCCAGGCCGGGATCGGCAGGTCCTTGCGGGCTACCAGCGCGTGCGCGACCGGCAACAGCAGGCTCACGGATTCACCGTTAGTTCGATGATCTGTTCCTTGCGGCCCTCCAGCTCGGCCTCGAACACGCCTTCGAGATTGGCGGGGAAGTCGAAGCTGACCGAGCCGCCGGCCTTGACGTCTTTCATGATGTCGTAGCCGTGAACGTGAACCTCGTCGCTCACGTCGGAATCGACCTTGAAGCGGATCCGTTCGCCCTTGTTGTAGGTGAGTTCCCTCACCCCTCCGACCGGTTTGCCGTTTTCGACGACGATGGTCGGCACCTTGCCGCTTGCATTGCTGGTGGTACTGCTGCTGTCGCTTTTCTTCAGTACGACGAGTAGGACGATCGCCACCACGATCACCGCTACGCCCACCACAGCGCGTGTTGCGTTCGAATTCATTGCCAACTCCTCCGCTCGGGGTGCGGGACGAACCCCACCCGCTGTTCCCGGCGACCGGACCGGCCGCAGGGCCCTCCCCGTGGCCAGTGCGCCACGGATCGATTCGCTAGAGGGCGAGTGGCGGCGGGCGCTGGGCGAGCCCGAAGGCGATCAAAAGACCGCCGCTCGCCGCGTGGGAGCGTCGAGCGACCGGGCGAGGCTGGCTCCTGACAACCCTGGACCGCGGTCGCGAGGCAAAGCGCTCGGCAAGCCTGACGATCATGTCGCAGCCCGGGTAATGACCCAGCAGCAGCGCCGTAACCAGCAGCAGGAGCGGAACCAATGCCAGAACGATCTCGGTCATTGCTCTGGGAATCTTACGGAAACGGCGACCGTCCAACCGAGCGAATATCGTCAGCTCCGATGCGGCCGGAGAAGGACACCATCGCGGCGCCGGACCTGCCCGCCGGAATCGCCTGGATCGGCGAGGCGCCGCAGTCGATGCCGGCGGTTACCGCATCCGGGCCCGTGCTGGTTCACTTCTTCGACTACTCGCAGCTCAACAGCGTCCGGACGCTGCCGTACGTGATCGAGTGGGACCGGCGTTATCGCGACGCCGGCCTGACGACCATCGGCGTGCAGTCGCCGCGCTTTCCATTCGGCGCCGACCCGATCGACGTCGCGGCCGCCCTGCGGGACCTCGGCGTCGAGTTCCCGGTCGCGATCGACTCCGATCGCGACCTCTGGCACGCGTATGGCTGCGAGGGCTGGCCCAGCCTCTTCCTCTGGACCACGGGTGGAGCGCTGAGCTGGTTCCACTTCGGCGAGGGCGAGTACCTCGGCACGGAGGAGGCAATTCAGGACGAGCTGCGCCAGCTCGACGCCCTCCGGGCCCTGCCCGAGCCGATGGAGCCGCTGCGGGCGACGGATGCGCCCGGGACGAAGGTGATGCCGCCTCACAACGAGCTGATCCCCACCGGCTCGCTGGAGGAGCCCTTCGTGGTCGAACGGGAAGATCAGGGGCTGGAGATCCCTTACGCCGCCGGCGGGGTCTATGTCACCGCCGAGGGCGATGGAGAGATCAGGCTCGTCTTCGACAACGTCCCGACCGACTCGGTGGAGGTGGCGAATCCCGGCCTCTACCCGCTGGCCGAGCACGAGTGGCACGAGGCCCACCGGATCCGGGTCCTCCCCAAGCCCGGAATGCGGATCTGGTCGGTCAGCTTCGCGCCGGGCGTGAAGAAACCGAAGCCGAACGAGGAGAGCCCGGGCACCTAGCTCGCTAAGCGCGGGCCGAGAGCTCGTCGCGGATCTTCTTGGGAAGCATGAAGCGCACGTCCTCGTGGACCGTGCGCAGCTCCGAAACCTCGCCGGCGCCGCGCTCGCGGAGGAACTCGACGAGGCTCTCGACCAGCTCCTCGGGGGCGCTGGCGCCGGAGGTGATTCCGACCGTCTCCACCCCTGCCAGCCACTCCTCCTCGACCTGGGTGTGGTTGTCGATCAGGTAGGAGGCGGCGCCGTGCTCGCGTGCCACCTCGACCAGGCGGTTGGAGTTGGACGAGTTGGTCGAGCCGATGACTAGGACCAGCTCGCACTCGCGGGCGAGCTGCTTGACAGCGATCTGGCGGTTGGTCGTCGCGTAACAGATGTCGTCTGACTTGGAGCTGACGATCGCCGGGAACTTGGCGCGCAGGGCGGCGATGACCTCGGCTGTCTCGTCGACCGAGAGGGTCGTCTGGGTGATGAAGGCGACCTTGCTCGGGTCGGACACCTCCAGCGCCTCGACTTCGTCGGCGGTTTCGATCAAGACGATGCTCTCGGGCGCCTCGCCGGTCGTGCCTTCGACCTCCTCGTGGCCCTCGTGGCCGATCATCACAATCGTGTAGCCGTCGGCGGCGAAGCGGCGAGCCTCGACGTGGACCTTGGTCACCAGGGGGCAGGTCGCGTCGATCGTCCGCAACTGGCGGGCGGCGGCGTTCTCGTGCACCGCCGGGGCGACGCCGTGGGCCGAGAAGACGACCATCTCGCCCTCCGGCACCTCGGACTCCTCTTCGACGAAGATCGCGCCCCGCTTGGAGAGCTCCTCCACGACGTGCTTGTTGTGGACGATCTCCTTGCGCACGTAGACGGGGGCGCCGTAGAGCTCGAGCGCCCGCTCGACCGTCTGCACGGCGCGGTCGACACCGGCGCAGTAGCCGCGAGGCGCAGCGAGCAGGACCCGCTTGGGAGAGGTGACGGTAACTGCCATGCCCCCAGGCTACCGGGGGCGTGTCTGACTTAGCCCCCTATATATCGTGGGTTAAGTCAGACACCCCCGGTGGGACGCTTGCGGACGCGGGCGTCGCGCGGCCCCGGCGTGCGGGCGTGGCTAGCCTTGGGGAATGGCAACGCAAGGACGCCACCTCGACCGGCTGACGGCCGTCGACGCCTCGTTCCTGACCAACGAGACGTCGGCCAGCCACATGCACGTCGGCGCGATCCTGATTTTCGAGGGACCGCCGCCGAAATACGTCGACCTGGTCGAGCACGTGCGCGGGCGCCTCGACCAGGTGCCGCGCTTCCGCCAGCGGCTTGTCGTGCCCCCGCTGGAGGCAGGGCGGCCGCTCTGGGCCGACGACGTCAACTTCAACCTGACCTACCACATCCGCCACACAGCGCTGCCCGATCCGGGCGGCGAACAGCAGCTGAAGCGCCTCTCCGCGCGCATCTTCTCCCAGCAGCTCGACCGCTCCAAGCCACTCTGGGAGCTGTGGCTGGTGCAGGGACTGGAGCGCGACCGCTTCGCCCTGCTGACCAAGACCCACCACGCGATGGTCGACGGCATCTCCGGCGTCGACATCGGCACCGTGCTCTTCGACCTCGAGCCGGTGCCCGAGCCGGCGTCGAGTGAGGACGGCTGGGTGCCGCAACCCGCGCCGAGCACGGCCGAGCTGGTGACTCGCGGCGCCGTCGACGCCGCCGCAGCACCGGTGAAGCTGGTCGAGCGCGCGATCGAGGCGATCCGTCACCCGGAGTCGGCGGCGCGGCGGATCGGCGAGGCGGTCGAGGGCCTGGGCGAGGTGGTCGGCGCCTTCGCCGACCCGGCGCCCGACGTGCCGCTGAACCAGACGATCGGCCCGCACCGACGCTTCACCTGGGCGCGCTCGGAGCTGGCGACCTTCAAGCGAATCAAGGACACCCTGGGCGGCACCGTCAACGACGTCGTGCTGGCGGTGGTGACCGGGGCGCTGCGCGAGTGGCTGCACGGCCGTGGGATTCGCACCGAGGGGCTCGAGCTGCGGGCCCTGGTGCCCGTCTCGATCCGCGCCGAGGACGAGCGCGGCAACCTCGGCAACCGGATCGCGGCGATGCGCGGGCCGCTGCCCGTCTACGTCGAGGACCCGGTGCGGCGCCTGCGCGTGGTCAGCGAGGAGATGGAGGGGCTGAAGCGCTCCAAGCAGGCGCTGGGCGCCGAAGTGATCGCCCGCTTCAACGACTTCGCGCCGCCGACCCTGCTGGCGCAGGCCTCGCGAGTCAATTTCTCGACCCGCCTCTTCAACCTGATCGTCACCAACGTGCCGGGGCCACAGCTGCCCCTCTACGTCCTCGGCCGCGAGCTGCAGGAGGTCTTCCCGGTCGCCTTCCTGCCCCAGAACCACGCGATGGCGGTGGCGATCATGAGCTACAACGGCCACGTCGGCTTCGGCCTCCTGGCCGACTACGACGCGATGGAGGACGTCGAAGACTTCGCAGCCGGCCTCAACCGCTCCCTGGAGGAGTTGGAGGAAGCGGCGGCATCGGCTTTGAAAGCCTTCTAACTCTCTCGTAAATGCTTTGAAAGTAACTAGCCGATATCTTTCAAAGCATGGATCCGCGGTTTTTTACAGCTGACGCCTGGGGCGAGGTCGCCGAAGCTCCGGACGGATACCCAGCGTTCGTCCCGAAATCCGCACCCCGCAACCTCGCGCTTTCCAGCGACGCGCTGGGAGCGCTGGACGAGGCGTCCAACCGGCTCGGCGTCCTGCAGGGCATCGGTCGCCAACTTCGCAACCCGCACCTTCTTATCTCTCCCTACCTTCGACGGGAGGCCGTACTCAGTTCGCGGATCGAGGGAACTCAAACCACCATGTCAGACGTCTATGCCGCCGAGCTCGACCAGCAGGAGCTGATTCGAGCACCCGACGTACAAGAGGTCCAAAACTACATAGCCGCCCACCAGCTGGGGTTGAGCACGAACCTGCCTCTGAGCCTGCGGCTTATCCGCGATCTTCATCGGCGCCTCATGCAGGGGGTTCGCGGGCGAGAGCGCCATCCAGGCAAATTCCGCACTTATCAAAATTTCATTGGAGCGACCAAAGGCGAGGACGCCACCTACGTGCCACCCCCACTGCCAGAGATGAATGCCCTCCTGAACGATCTAGAGGGCTTCCTTCACGAGCAAGCCCTGCGACCACTGGTGCAGGCTGCCGTCATCCACTATCAATTTGAGGCTATCCATCCGTTTGGAGACGGGAACGGACGCGTAGGCCGCCTGCTGATTCCGCTCTTCCTTCGAGATCGAGGCCTGCTTCCCCAACCATTGCTATATCTCTCCGCCTACTTCGAGCGAAGCAGGGCGGACTACTACGAGAATCTAATGCGCGTGAGCACTCATGGCGACTGGGACAACTGGATCCGCTACTTCCTTCACGGGGTGTTCACGCAGGCCAAAGAGGCCGCTGACATGGCCGATCAGCTGGTGGCGCTGCACAGCAGATACCGCGAGGAACTCCAAGCTAAACACGTCACCGCCAACGTGCTGGCGTTGATCGACGCGCTGTTTGAGAACCCGCTGGTCTACACGCGCCGCGTCGAAAGCCTTCTTGGCGTGAGCGCCCCAACGGCACGCGCCACGATCAAGACCCTGGAGGACCACGGAATTCTGCGCGTAATAACCGCCCGGAACTGGCGTCGGATCTATCAGGCCGACGCCATCTACGCCCTGCTGAGAGGAGAATAGAGAGCAAGCCGGGACAAGCGCCCGACTAGGCTCTGAGCCCATGGCCATCCTCGTCGCCCTCTTCATCGTCGTCCCGATAGTCGAGCTCTACGTGATCATCCAGATTGGCTCGTTGATCGGCGTCTGGCCCACCATCGCCCTTCTCCTCGCCGACGCCCTGCTCGGCTCGCTGCTGCTTCGTCACCAGGGCCGTGGCGCCTGGCGACGCTTCAACGCCGCCATAGCCGAGCGCCGTTTCCCCGGTCGTGAGGTAGCCGACGGCCTGCTGATAGCGGTAGGCGCCACCCTGCTCCTCACCCCCGGCTTCCTCACCGACATAGTCGGCCTGGTCTTCCTGATCCCACCCACCCGAGCGATCGTCAGGCACTTGATGCGCGGCTACGTCGGCAGGCGGTTCCTGGTCGTCGGGATGCCAGGGTCAGCAGGCCCAGCCGGGCCTGCGACCGCCAGGCGCAATTACGACTTCGACGCGACGGCCGAGGAGGTCGACGCGGAGGACCCCCAGCTGACGAAGCCTGATCAGTGAGCCCGACCGTCTTCGGGGCGAATGTTCGATCACAACGACGCGCTACGGGTCGAACTAAAACAACCAGCTGACCCAGCTCATGCTTGCTTGGTGATGAGAGGCACGACCTGCATGACTTGGGCAATGCTCATGATCTTCACCCCCTTTGCCGTCGAGAGTTATGACCGTAACACTCAACCGCTGCGCCTACTTGACGCCCAGAAGGCCAAGTCTAAGCGGACCTTGACACCTACCTGGACTAGCTCAGCACGCTGCACAGGCTCCTAGAAGCCAAGTGCGGAGTTGGGGACGGAGCGACCGCTGACGGCTTCTCTGACCTTCGGGACATCGTCCTCGGTCCGTCAGTTCGAGAAATCGGGTGCTCCGCAAACCGGAGCACCCGATTATTGGTCATCGTGGATCTAGATCAGCGTAAGCAACAAGTTGCCGTCGTCGCCCACCGTGATGCGTACATCGAAGGAGGCACCCGGCCTGAGCGCAACGGAAGCAGGAGCTGACGTTGTGCTGCTGGCACGGGTCTCCGGTCGCGCCTCTTGGGGCTTTCCGCCAAACGCATGCGGGTAGCCGTGATCAGCAAGCCGTCGCCTTGCCGTCGCGACGAGGTCAAAGTCCAACTCGCCGGAATACGGCTTCTCGGGGTCGATCACCAACGCCTCAACAGTGAGATCGAGACGTCCGGCCTTTTTTAGAATCAGGAAGCCGCGAGACGGTTGATCTGGTTTGAGCAGCCGGTCAACGAACTGAAGAAGCTCATCATTCTTCTCGGATCGTTTAACCGCCTGCAGGAAGCGCTTCGCCCAGTAGGGCTTGATCTTCCCGTCGTCGGTTTCGTAAGTGACCTCTGCGCCCGCGCGGGCATAAATAGACAGCAGGTCCTGATAGAGGGCCTGTTCGGCCATGGTCGGAGCCATTGATTCTCCTAGTTCGGATTTCCTCCGCAACGCCGCCATTGAGGGCGGTCGCCACCGAGCCTGAGAGCAGGATACAGACCCACAACTTCGTGCAAAACGGGTCTCCGTCCGGCGCTCACCCCAGCATTCGAGGCGAATGGACTGGAGCACCGTCATTCCGGTTGCCGTCGCGGTTTTGGCCGTCGCGGTCGGCTGGATGCAGAACAAGCGAACATTGGAGCAATCCCGCACGCAGAATGAAAAGGCGTTGGCGCACTCCCGCACGCTCCACGACCTTGGGGCCGTTCGTTCGCTCTTTGACGCCGCTGCGCTCAAGCTCCACGCCATCTCCTATCCGGTTAGCGCCCTCGGCTTCGCACCCCACGAAATTGACTCCTCGTTTGATGAAGCCATCGGTGAGCTCGCCAAGGCAGGCTCCGAGCTGGATGATCTGCTTGTGCGGCTATGGATTCGCCTTGGGTCGGAGCACGAAATTGCCGTCGCGTTTCACGAGGCCGAGGATGCAGCATTTGATGTGCTGCGATCCGCGGAACGAGCGGTACGGAAGGATCGGCGGGAGCAGCGATCTGGTCCGCTCGACCAAGAGGACATCTTGGAGCTGAAGGCAGCTTGTTCGCGGTTCGAAAATCACCGAGTTACGTTCCTGAAAGCGGCGCAGCGTTGGGCCGGTGCTCGCCTGTCCCCGCCAGGCGATTGAGTGGCTACTTTTAGGCAAGCTGCTTTCGGAAGAATTGACGCGCGATTTCGGAGACCATCCAAAAGTCGGGTTCGCTTGCCGCTCTCGCCCGTTCGTCCTCTTCGAGTACCCAGGTCTTCTCGCGCATGTGTAGACGCCAATCCTCAAGCTCCGAGTTATTGGTCAACTCCCTAGCTTTAATCCAATAGGGAACAGGAAGATGCTCCAGCCCGAAGTCCGTAAGGACCCAGTCGCGGCTAAGTTGCTCGATCATCGGAGAGAGTTGGTCTTCGCCACGGGTTCTGCGTGATCGAATGACCAAGTCCAAAGTTTCGATCAGTTTGCCGATGATCACGTCAGCGTCCATCACCATCGCCGGGATAGGTGCCACTCCTCTTCCACGCGTCAGCAAGCTCAGCAAGTGCGCCTGTGAGCCGCTGATTGGATAGCCAGTCAACAACTACGGGGAGCAGTTCTCCGTTGACTTGCTCTACTGAAATGCGGACCACCCCCTCTTCGAGATCTGCGTGGTCACCAGGCATGGCTGCCCAGGAGAAACGAAACCGCTCCCATTGATGAGGCGCCACGACACGTACGCCTACTGCCGCAGGCGGGCCAAGCTCTCCCAGGAAGAGCTTGCGGTGCGCGCCTCGCTGCACCGCACGGCGGTCGGCCAGTTGGAGCGCGGCGAACGGGTCGCCCGCGTGGACACCGTCGTCAAGCTCGCCGGCTCGCTCGGCATTTCGCCGTGCGAACTGCTTGATGGGATGGGTTGGGACCCCGTCGGAACGCGGCTCGGGCGATTCACGCAGGCGAGCGGCGCCGAGGCGCTGGACTAAGAAACCAGCGGAAGGGAACGCACGCGAATACGGGAAGGCTCGATGACTACGACACTGCCCGTGGTGAGGTCGGCTCCGATTGCCTCAAGATTCGACAGCAGAGTTTCCGCTTGGCGCTCGGGTCGCCGCTGCGTGCCGTGGCGGAACAGAATGATCGACGGCGCGCGCTCGCGGCGGGTTGCAAGAAGCGTGCCGAAGTCGGTGTCGGCGGAAACCACTACACGCTCCTCTTGCTGAGCGCGAACAAGAATCTGCTCGTCGGCGGCCGCCTGCATGTCGTAATCGCGGACATGAGCCGCGTCATGCCCCGCTTCCTCCAGTTGTTTGGCGAGGGTGGGTGAGAGCGCGTTGTCGATCAGAAACTTCACCCGGAGGCGACGAGCGGCAACTCACGCTCACGCACGGCCTCAGCCGCATAATGCATCGCCTCACGAACGTCTTCGGCCTCAAGGTCCGGGTAGGCGTTAACGATCTCGGACTCACTCATGCCGTCGGCGACCATGCCGACTACGGTCGCCACAGGAATTCGTAGACCCCGTACACATGGGACTCCGCCCATCTGGTCCGGTCGCACCGTAATCCGCGTAAAGGTCATTGACGCAGCCTAGCGCGGCAAGGGGATAATCGAGCCATGGAAAGGCTAGAGCGCAGCAAAATCACCGCAGCGGGGGAGATCGCCAATGAGCGGCTGATCGAAGCTGTCGCTGCCGACCAGGAGGGGTTCGACGCGGCCCTTGCCGAAGCCGTAGCGGAACGCCGGCCACTCGCAATCGTCTATCCCGATGGCCACGAGATTGTCGTCTCCTGAGCGCATCCCCTTCCCCCGACCTACCCGCCAGCCCAAGCACCACGAGAGCGCTTGTCAAGGCGCGCAGCGCCGTACCCCCGCAGGGGGTTGACTAGCGCGAGCGCGGTGCTTCAATCGCCAGGGTCGGGGCACTCACATGCTGATGCCGAAGCCGCCGCGCTCGATGCTCCTAATCCGCTCCTTCGACTTCGCAAGCCGCTCCCTGCCGAGCCTGAGCTGAGCCTCGCGCAGCGCCCTTAGCACCGCCTCCCGCGCCAGGCTCTGCGATGTGCCCTTTGGCTCGGCGCCAAGGGCGCTTCCCCGCTCCTTGACGCCGAAGCCCTGGCGGTAGCGCTCGATCCCTTCGACGCCTCGGTCCCACGCCCTCGCCTTAGCCGGATCGGTGGGCCTTTGCCCCAGCTCCTTGACGATGTAGGAGGGAGTCTGGATGCGGGCGGCAGCAAGGGCCTGCTCTGAGCGCTTGGTGAGGATCTGATCGGCGATCTCTCGCTCGCGACGCAGATCGCTCCTCGGCGGTTCCATGCCCTCCAGCTTCTCGATGTTTTCGCTCAACCTGTCCCGAAACAGTCCCTCGCTTTCGCGAGCGCGGGGCAGTGCCTGGCGGCGCTCGCGCCAGCCCAGCCCTTCGGCGGCTTCGCGGTTGGCGACCGCCTGCTCGTACTGCCTGCGGCGTTCCTCGACGCGCTCCCGCTGGCGGGCGTAGGCGTCAGCCTTTTGGGCCTCGAAGCGGGAGGGGGTGTCGAGCTTGGCGTAGCGCTCGGCGATCTCGGCCATGGACAGCCTGGAGAGTTCGGCCCGAAGCGCCTCGTCGTGGGCTGCGGTCTGGACGCGGTCGCGCTCGCTGGCTTCTGCAACGTGGCCGATGGCGTCGCGCTCGGGAGGCATGGGCGCGTACTCGCTTCTCCCAGACTGGATCTCGGGCGTCGCGTAGAGGAAGGTCTCATCGCGGCCAGTGCCGACCTCCACCCGCCGCGCTTGGTCGATCCCCTCAAGGACGACCCTGCGCTTCTCCGCGTCGACCTCGGCCACTTCCCAACGCTCGCGGTTGTAGATCTCTGCGGCCCGGTGGTTGACGCGGGTAATGACCTGATCGCCGGCGGCGAACTTTGCTTCGCCCACTTCGATCTCCTCCTTGCCGAGCCTGTCTTCGGCCTGCATCACCTCCCGCGCAATCGCGTTCAGCTGCTCGACCTCGCGGTTCGTCTTCGCCACCATCAGCACGTCCTCGCCCGCGTTGAAGGCGGGCCACCAGTCCCCGACCATCGCCTCCCGGCGCTGCTCGGCGTCGGGTGCGACCGTGACCCGCTCTGCGGAGCGGTAGAGGCTCAGGGCGTCTCGTCCTTCGCCCTCGCGGATGCGCTTGGCTGCTTCGCGGTCGAGCTCGTGGTTGTGGCGGATCACTTCGTTGAGCAGGATCGGTTCTGTGCGGTCGGCAAAAGCAGAGAACAACCCGCCCGCCTCGATCGCGCCGAGCTGCTGTGGGTCGCCGATCAGGACGAGCTTTGCCCCGGCCTTATCGGCATGGCCGATCAAGGCGGCCATGTCCTCCGATCCGACCATCCCGGCCTCGTCTATGAGCAGGACCGAACGCTCAGAGAGCCAGGTGTTGCCTCGGTCGATGTCGCCAAGCAGCCGGGCGATGCTCGTCGCCTCAAGTCCCTCTGCTCGAAGCACGTTCGCCGCACCGCCAGGTCGGGGCTGCAACCCGCAGCGAATACCCCGCCTGCGCCCAGCCCTCGGCTGCGGCGACGGTGGCAAAGCTCTTGCCGGTCCCGGCCTCGCCGATCACGACGACGATCCCCTCGCGCCCGGCAAGCAGTCGGCGGACCATCTCGCGTTGGTCGGGCTTCAAGGTTGGGCGGCTCTGGATCACCCTGGCGGCGATCAGCTCCCCGGCCTCGCCTCGTGGCTCGGCTTGCATCCGTGCCGTCCTCTGCAGCGCTTCGCGCTCAAGCTCCCAGATCCGCTGGGTGGTGAAGCGCTCGCCTTTGGCGCCCTCGGATACCGAGACCACGGCATCGAAGGCAATGAAGGCGTCGGCGACGCTCTGCACCTCGGGCGCGGGTGCTCCGTTGAGGAGTAGGTTCGCCACGGCCTGGACGGCATCGCGGCGGTCGAAGTGGGAGGCGTGGGCGGTCACCTGGCGGTCGAGCTGGCCGATGGTCAGTTGGGCTTGCAGATCGACCTCGGCGCCGAAGGTCGCCTCGATGGCCTCGCGGTCAAGGCCGATCTCGGTGGCCCGCGTCTGCCAGCGCTCGCGCAGGGTCTCCCGGGAGAGGTTTTTCTCCTTGACGTGACGAGTCGTCAGGGTGGCGATCTGTCTCGCCCGGGCAGAGGCGCCGGGGCCGGCGGCCTCAAGGATTTCCGCCCGGCGGGTGGAGAAGGTCCGCAACCACTCGTCCTTGAAGCCCTCGATCTCGGCGATGCCCTTGCGGACCTCCTGCCACTCCACGCCCAGGCGGCGGCTGAGCTCATGGCGCAGGTTGGCCTCGTAGAGGTAGGAGGCGGTCTTGGCGTGATCGTAGATCGCCGGGTGGTAGAGCCGGGTCCATTTGCCGTCCGGTCCCTTGGTCGCATTGGCGATCAGGACGTGGGTGTGGAGCTGGGGGTCGCCGTTTCGGGAGGAGCGGTGCAGGTAGGCGGCGGCGAGGTAGCCGTTGCCGTGGACGAACTCCGCGCCTCCGGCGCCTCGTCTCGTCCAGCAGGCGTTGGCTTGCATGTAGCCGAGGGCGGCTTCTACGGATTGCTGGTGGGCGGCTGCCACCTCGGCGGCTGCCTCCGGTCCTCCCAGCGCCCAGGTCAGCGATACGGACTTGGGAGCGGAGAAGGTGAGGTCGAAGCCGGGGACCGACCCCCTGCCGCCGACCTCTCGCAGCCCGAGCGGCTCGCCCGTGGCCGGGTTCATTCCGGTGAGCATCGCCGTCAGCTGCTCCGGCTCGATCTCGCCGGAGAGGCCAAGGTCTTTAGCCGCGTCGCCAAGCCACTGGCCCTCGGCCTCGCCCTCGCCGGAGTAGTAGTCCTCGGCGCCTTCGGCGACCTTTTCGAGGTAGTAGCGCTCCTGGCCTTTTCCGAGCTTTCCAATGCTGAGCACACCCTCTATGTCCAAAGAGAGGGTCAAATCCGTCGATTTCTTAACAATTCACTGCCTCAGTGATAGGGCGTGAGGGTGGTGCTGTTGCTGCTGGAGGGGTGCCTGGGTGGGTGGCATTCATGGCTGCGTTGCTGCCTTGGATGCCTGGCTCTTGGCTCTTGCTGGCTGGCTCTGATGGCTCTGGCTGGGTGGTTGTTGCTGGCTGAGTTGGCTGGCTGGCTTTGGCTTTTCGGCCGATGCATTTGCCGCCCGCGCTGGACAGGGCAGGTGTGAAGCGGCGAGCAATTTCCCGGGGCGCCGGCCCTCTCGTTTCGGACGTAACCCGACGGATGAGGCACTCCTCTTTGACATTAAGGTCGAGATGAATGCCCTGGACCGCCCTAAAGGACCGTGCGGTGCCTGATCGCCTTGCACCCCCCTCGACTCGGCTTGACCGTGGTGGAGGCCGCAAAAGCGGTCGGCATGAGCGAGTCGTCATTCAAGCGGCACGTCCAGCCGGAGCTTCGGATCGTCCGTCGCGGAAGCCTGCGGATCATCCCCGTGCCCGAGATCGAAAGATGGTTGGAAGGCAACGCCACGTTGGCCGGAACGACCAAGGCGGCATCTAGAATGGTGGCACTGACAAAGCGCCCCCGCGCCGTTGGAGCGGCCGGGGGCATGGCCCAAGGAGATGCGACTCCATGAGCAATGCGAAGCGTAGTGCGGCCCTGCAAGGGATCGAAGTACGAGCCGACGCGAAGGGTCGGAAGCGGTACAGGGGCACCGCGCGCGACAAGGACGCCGACAGGCATCTACGTGGGGCCGTGGACTGGATCGCTGGCCGAGGCGCGGTCTTGGCGAGTAGACACGCAGGCCCGTATTCAAGCGGGCACACTCTCGGCCGCAACTGGGCCGACCGTTGCCGAGGCAGCAACGGACTTCATTGCCGGAATGAAGTCTGGAGCGTTTCGGCAGAAGGGCGGGCACCTCTACAAGCCCGGGACCGTGAGGGGCTACGAGCGTGATCTCAGCAAGCACGCGATCTCAGAGTTGGGATCGAAGCGACTCGGCCGCCTACAGCGCCCTGAGCTTCAACGGTGGGCTGACGGGCTTACAGCCGAAGGACGGGCGCCGTCCACGGTCAGAAACATCGTCGCTGCGCTGCGAGCGTTGATCGGGTTTGGAGAAGTACGCGGCTGGGTTCATCTCAATCCGTGCAACGGGCTCCGGCTCCCAACCGGCGAGAACGCACGCGACCGGATCGCCACTCCATCCGAAGCGGCGGCATTGATCGCCGCGATGCCGCCAAAGGACCGGGCAACGCTCGGCTTCGCCGTCTACGGGGGCCTGCGGCTCGGGGAGTTGCTGGCGCTCGACGTTGCCGCCGTCGATATTGACGGCGGCTGGATTCACGTTCACCGGAGCTGGGACCGAGGGGCGAAGCAGTTCGTCGCAACGAAGTCCCGCAAGCCACGCAAGGTGCCGATCATCGAAAAGCTCGCCGTGCTCCTAGCGGACCATTTCGTCCTTCTCAACCACCCGAGCAACGGCCTGATCTTTCCGAGCGCCAACAACCCTGAGTGGCCGACCGACCCCGGCATCCTCCGCCGCCGCACTCACAAGCGCTGGAATGACATGGGATTCAAACCGCTCGGCTTCCATGAGGGTCGCCACACCTTCGCCAGCATAGGCATCGCCGCCGGTCTGAATGCCAAGACCCTGAGCACCTACCTGGGGCACGCAACGATCACGATCACGCTCGACCGCTACGGCCACCTGATGCCCGGAAGCGAGGTTGAAGCGCGGGCAATGCTCGACGCCTACCTGACAGACCCGAGCACAGAGCGCAGCGCTCAGGGTCAATAACGACACGCGTCGGGTTCAGATGCGTCGATTGACAATGCCTGAGCGATTCGCCCAATTTGCCCCGATCCGAAAGCCAAACGGCGTCCGACCTCTTGAGGTATTGTGCCGATCTGCCTAAACTCATTGGTTGGAAGGCTATGACGCAGAACGCCGCATCCGAGTTCATTGAGGACCAGATCTCTTCTGGGGGGTTGCGGCTGCGCTCGCAGGAGCGCTACGCCGACCTCAACTTTGTCCATTCTCTGACATTGCCTGAGGAGCTTCGCCCAGAAGACCCTTCAACGCTACTTCAACAGGCTGATGCCGAGGTGGGCCAAAGTATCGACAGACTGATCCGCGGTGCCTATCACGGCGCAATTGCATTGCTGTTCGCCGCGATCTTGATCGGCACCCTTGGCAATAGACCGCTGGTGGCGTTTTCAGCTGGTTTTTTGGCCCTCGCATTCTGTGGTTTTGGCAATTATGCGGCGGATCGACTCGGTCATGCCGCTTGGATCCCTTTGTCGATAGCAAGCCGCCTGACCATAGGTTCTTTTTTTCTGTCGATCACGGCGCTCCTAGTCGCGCTATTCAACTAGGCTATTCATTAAGGTAAATGCACTGCGGTGCTCGCGGCGCATGGCCTGTGTGGCTGAAATGGATGTCTTGGTGCGCGAGGCGACAACCGTGGGGGGTATTGCCAACCTGATCGGAGCGGCGGCAATCGTTCGCTTCCTTCCGGGTGCAACCGTGCTTGACAAATTGCTGGCGGTGCTGCTCGTACTATCGACCAGAAGATTCAAGCAGCCCAATCCGCTGTTTGAAACACTGGTTAAGCAGGTAGTGGATCGGCTGCTGTCATCGCTTGCTGACCAGCGGGGCAACCTTGTCGCAGCCGCGTCTGTCTTTGTCTTGTACAACGCAGTTTGCATACTCGTGGTAGAAGCAGGAGCGCACGGATGAGCGACGAGCAGCGATATGTATGGCACCATGAGCTTCACGAAAAGTGGGGCGGAGAGCGCCTCTACTTTTGGAGACTCGCCTTCTTCCCGACATATGACCGGGAAAAGATCACCTGCGCGATTCGCAAAGTGATGCGAGGGGACGGCGAGGGGGACGGCGAGGCGGTTACCTCGTATGCGGTCTACGAGACACTAGGCCTCTACGACCTGGTTCTTAGAGTTTGGCTACCGGTGTCGCGCAGTTTCCATGACTTTCAAGACGAACTCTGGCAGGAGCTAAGAGCCCATCAGCTTCAGGTAATTGACATCTTCACGGTCGGTGACGTAGCTAGGCACTGGCCATGGGTGAAGGGACCAGCAGGGGCAATGCTGCGGCCCGACGAGGCCATGAAAAGCGAGCCGATGACCATCGAGGAGCTGACGCGCGGCAATGAGGCTGCCAAGGGACTCAACGCCGTGGTGGCGGAGAACTACGTCAAACGTCACATTCTCGCACCTTGCCCACGGCATGATGGGATCAAGTTCATCATCGTGGTGACGGCAACGGCGCAACTGACGACAATGGCAGCCCGCAATGCGCTGCGTGATGGACTACTCGACATTCTCACCAAAGCGTCTCTCCGGGTGGCAGGGTCCCTCTACGAAGGATCGGGATTCGGACAGTTTCTAATTTTGGGCGGTGTTGATCACGACGGATTTGGCTACATAACCACCGATGTGATTGAACCGATTATCGCTTCGGAACTGGGCGCACACCACGGTGCCCGACCTTATACCTACGTATGCACAGGTACGAGTAATCCGTTTGAATTTGAGGATGTGATGCCAATTCCCGAGGCAGCAGCCCGACGCTCACCCTCGGTGGAAGCACTGCTCAAGGAACCAGAGAGCCTGACACTGGAGGTGAAGGCCTCGGCGTTCGTTAACGTTGACCGATGGCTCAACGGAGACAAGGTGCTTGAAACTGACGACACGATCTTTGAAAAGGGTGTCGCAAAGGCAGTGATTGGCATGCTGAATGCCGAAGGCGGAGAGGTAGTGGTTGGCGCGATCGAGAAACGCAAGTACCCGGATGCCGACCTCTCAAATCTACCGAGAATAGGCGACTACGCATGTGTCGGGCTTGATCTTGAGTATGGCTTGGTAGCGGCAGATTGGGATACATACGCCCTACGCTTGGCCGATAAGCTGAATTCGGCAATCGAGCCGCCGCCAACTGGCCTAATCTCCATAGTCCGCGGCCGTGTCAATGACAAAGACCTCGCAGTCCTCAGGGTCGGCGCAACCAGCGGATCTTGGTTCTACCTGAAAACTGATCCCCGACTCTATGTGCGAACCGGCAATGCAACCCATGTGGTGTCTGGCCCGACGGCAGACTTCTACCGCGCAGCCAAAGGACGGCTCAAAGCCTGATTCGCCTCTCAATGGCAGCGAGTTAAGATCGTGCGCCGTGGGGACAGCCGTGGGGATGGGATGGGGACAAAACTGACCCCCTATGACCCCCACTGACCCGCAAACCGTGCCTAGAAGCCAAGCGCGAACTTGGCGTCCTCGGTCATCATCTCTGGGCTCCAGGGTGGGTCGAAGACCATCTTCGGGTGGACAGCCGAGACGCCGGGTAGATCGCCTACGAACTCCTTCATCTGCTCGGAGACCTGGGGGCCGATCGGGCAGGCTGGGGTTGTGAGGGTGAAGGTTACGAAGACCTCCTCGCCCTCGATCTCCACGTCGTAGACGAGTCCTAGCGAGACGAAGTCGAGCCCCAGCTCGGGGTCGATCACCTCCTCGAGGGCCTCGATGACGTCGTCTTCTGTGAGCACCGCGGTGTCGTTGTCGGGCATCGGCCCATGGTACTCGGCTAGGCTCGCGGATCGCGATGGGCGGCGAAGGACAAATCGTGCGGCGGTCGATCGGGATCGTCTTCGGCGACGGCGGACTGCTGGCGCTGTCTGCGGTGCGCCCGGAGAAGGCCGGAGGCCACGGCGACGAGGCCGTCGCGGCGGTGCTCTGCAGCGCCGACGGGGCGCCGGTCGACGTCTCCGAGGCGCTGCTCTCGACCGAGTACGGGCCGGACGGGGTGCAGCGGCGGGCCACGCTGGAGCTCTGGGTCGACGGCGACGAGGGGCAGCCGCTGCGCGGCGCCGGCACGCTGATCAGCGCCAGCTCGGTTCGCCACCCCGGCCTGCACGCCGACATCGCCTTCTTCCGCTGGTCGGTCGAGGGTCGCGAGGGGCTCGGCCACTACGAGGTGGTGCGGCGCGATGACTGAGATCGAGGCTGTCATCTCCGACTTCGGCGGCGTCCTGACGACGCCGCTGATCCAGTCGTTCATGGCCTTCCAGGACGAGACCGGGATCTCCGCCGAAACCCTCGGCAAGGGGATGCAGGCAGCCGCCGAGGCCAATGGCGAGAACCCGCTCTTCGAGATGGAGCGCGGTGAGATCACCGAGGTCGCCTTCCTCGAGACGCTCACCGATGCGCTCGAGCCGCTGCTCGGCCACCGGCCTGAGATGCACCGCTTCAAAGAGATCTACTTCGACGCGCTCGAGCCGAACCCGGCGATGATCGAGCTGATGCGTGAGCTCAAGGCCGAGGGGTACCAGATGGCGATGCTGACCAACAACGTGCGCGAGTGGGAGCCGCTCTGGCGTTCGATGCTCCCGGTCGACGAGATCTTCGAGGCCGTCGTCGACTCCGGCTTCGTCGGCTGCCGCAAGCCCGAATCGAGACTCTACGAGCTGACCTTGGAACGGATCGAGCGACCTGCCGAGGCCTGCCTCTTTGTCGACGACGTGCTGGTCAACTGTGAAGGCGCGCGCAAGGCCGGCCTGCACGCCGTCCATTTTCAGGACAACGCGCAGGCAATCCCCGAGATCCGTGCGGCGCTCGCCTAGCCGCCGAGGATTAGAGGGTCGTGCGTCGTTAACTGCTCTTGGTGGTCGATAGCATCGGAATGACTTTCTGCTCCACACCGATCTTCATCTCACCACCTCCTCAAATTGCCCTGTGGCAATTACGCGGTTAGTTCGTCTTATAAATCGACAGCAACGGGGCAACGCTTTTCTTTTTGGCGATTCTCATCGTCTCCTCCTTTCGGGTGCTGAGGGACCATGGAGTCGCTAACTGCCCTTAACAATCGACAGCATCGGCATGATTTTCTGCTCCGTGCTGAGCCTCATCTCGTCACCTCCTTTTGGCGCGCCACATAGACCGCCTTGGTGTGGGCGAGTTCATCGAGCGGCCGGCGGAGGACATTGAAGTCCTGGCCGATTACGTCGAGGCACTCCAGCCGGACCGCATTGAGAGTGCTTGATACCTCCGTCGCCGAAATATGCCGCTGGCGATGCCGGTGCGCCGGAATCGTCACCCCAAAGAGATCCGATTCCGGATCGTCGCTGGGGTCGACTTCCAGCAGCGACTCGCACACCGAGCCCGGCGCTACCCGAGGAGACGCCTGGCCTTGCCAGACGAAGCGCAGCCCGTCTCGCTCCAGCACCTGGGTCTCGGCAAAGAAGGTCCTGTAGCAGTAGATCGTGTTGAGATCGAACGCGAGCAAGCCGCCCGGCGCCAGATTGCGACTCATCCCGATCAGCGCCATTTCGAACTCGTCGGGGGCCAGCATGTAGTTCAGCGCATCGCCCAGGGCCCAGACGAGGTCGAATTCGCCAAATTCGGGCAACTCGCGCACGTCAGCGACAGCGAGGGACACATCCTCACCCGCTTTTTCACCGGCGATCGCGAGCATCGACGGCGAGATATCGCACCCCGTCGCCTCCCAGCCCCACTCCAGCATGGGCAGAAAGCTCTTTCCGGTGCCACACCCGACATCCAGAAGCCGCCGACCGCCGATCCCATGCTTCGTTACCTCGGCGAGGATGCCCCCTGTCCAGAGCTCGTAGTCGTACGGCGCTGTGAACGCGTCATAGACCGGCGCCATCGCCTCGTAGGCCCGTCGCGCCGGGTCCCCTCTGTGGGACTCAGCTGCTCTTGGCAATTGAGGGCACCGGGAAGACGGCCTCGTGTCTTTCGACCTTCATCGTTCTCCTATGCGGTCTTAATGATCGAAAGCACTGGCAATACGGTGTCATGCCGCTCAACCTTCATCGGGTCCTCCTCGGTCATTGCTCAAATTTAACTGAGCAATAATCTCGCGTGACCTCGTGACCGTCAACGGACGCCGTGGCCCGCTGGCGGAGCGTCAGTTGGCCAAGCCGGCGCTGCCCCCGCCCAGGTGCCGGCCCAGGAAGTCGAGCTGGTCGATGACGACCGCCTCGTGCTGCGGCCCGTCATAGACGTCGAAGTGGTCGACGCCCGGATAGGTATGCAGCTCGCCAAGCGGAGCGCGTTTGGCGGCAGCGATCGCAGGGCCTGGCTTCGCGACCCGGTCGGCCTCCCCGACGCAGACAAGCCAGGGACAGTGCAGGCCGGCCGCGTGGCGGGCAGGCCGGTAGGGGCGGCCGAGGATCCATCGCGAAGAGACACGATTGCGCCAGCGCGAGTCCTCGCCGGTCCCGACAACGCGGCGCCAGCTCTCCTCCCCACCGGGCGCGTTGATGAACGCCGCCTCGTGCGGTTGCCCGACGGCGGGCATGTGCCGGCCCCGAAGCGCCGCCACGAGCATGCGGGCAACGACGGCCGGCGAGGAGCGATGGGCCTGGCGCACGATGTCGAGGAAGGGGACCTGGCTGATCGCGGCGGCCACCTGCGGATCGTCCGCGGCGGCAGCCAGCGCGTTGCCCCCGCCCATCGAGGAGCCAAAGGTCGCAACCCGAGCTGTGTCGACCCCGGGCTGCAAGCGCGCAAAGGCGATGGCAGCGCGCCAGTCCTCGAGCTGCCGCGCTGGGTGAAAGAGGTCCGCCTCTCCACCGCTGTCGCCAAAGCCCCGGTGGTCGAAGACGAGCGCCGCGAAGCCGGCCGTCGCGAAGCGCTCCGCAAACGGGCCGAGGCGATCGCGCCGCGTGCCCGAGAGGCCGTGGGCCATGACGACGATCGGAACTTCCCCACCCGCGCCGCCCGGCCGGTAGAGCCATGCGGCACAGGCATCTCCTCCGACGCGGAATACGGTCTCGGTTCGATCCATGCCCCTATTCAACGGGAGGAGGAGTCGAGACGTGAGATCTAAGGCAACCCGTGGGACGGATCAGCTTCGGTGATCTGGGCGCGGAGTCGGGTGAGAACCGCGATCACGGCAACCAGAGCAGTACATGCCCCCGCCCCGGGCAGAACCCACGATTTGGCGAAGACGGCCGTCAGGAAGACGCAGAGGACCAAGGCGACGACGCAAAGGGTGATCAGGTCCAAGACCCGCTTGCGTTCCACCTTGGAATCGCCGTAGTTTGCCTTGAGTTCGGAGAGGCGCTGATCGAAGAATTCCTGTCGTTCCAGGCGTCGCTGTTTCTTGTCTCCAAGGTCGTCCTCGTGCTGCTCGCGGACCACCACTTTCAGGAGCTTCATCAAGTCGGTGATGCTGTAGTGCCCCTTGACGACGGCGTCTTGAAACTTGACCCACCGCGCCCGCTCCCGGGGGCTCAGCGCATCGACCGTCTCGGCATCCGGGTGCAGGAACGACGCGACCGATACCAGCACCTCAATGATGTTGTTGTTGACATCGTTTCCGGGCTGAATCGAAGGTGGCACGAAGCCGCCGGGCCGCTTGGGAGTTAGGAGAGAGCCCGTCCTCTCAGCAGTCACAGCATCATCTCCCTCTCCTTCGGTCGCCTCGTCAGCGAACCAGGGGGCTGGCACCTCTCCTTTTTCGCATCGCGTCTCGAGATGGTTGCCCCCGAAGGGACCGGGTCAAGGGAGCTAACCCGCTTGTTCCCACCCAAAACGCAGTTATCTCAATCTGGCCTCCCGGCCGGATTTTGGACAAATTATAGGAAGCACTCCGCCTTTGCAAGGTATTCGTGAGTAACTCCACTCGCAAATGCGAGTGTCTTGAGCCGGACGTGCCTGGACCTCCCCGTCAAGCCCAACCCAAGCCCGGGAGTGTCGATCTCCCTCCCCCGGCTAGTTGTCGGAACCGGCGCGGTCCCAGATGTAGAGCTCGACGGCCTCGAGGGCCAGCTCCATCTGGCGCGGCGGGGAGAGCAGGCCGAGGACGAGCTCGAGAGCATCCTCCTCGGTGACCCCGGCGTCGACTGCCTCCTCGCCGCGGAAACCGGCGGCCAGCTTGAGCGCCTCGCGGCGGTTCTCGCCGAGGGAGCCGAAGGCGCCCATGAGGAAGTCGCGGTTGGGAACCGGCTGGCCGAACTCGAGCGAGCCGTGCCAGGCGGCGAGCATCGAGAGATCGTGCTCGTCGAGCTCGGAGAGGGCCTTGGCGTAGTGGGTCTCGAGCTCGTCGTCGGGAATCTCGTCGACCCAGGCGCGGACCGCCTCGCCGAGCAGCTGCCGGCGCGCCTCGCGGCCGATCGAGTCCGCGATCGCGCGGATCGCGTCGGCGGGGTCTACGAAGCAGAGAGCCATCTGCGGTGCAATCTAGAGGGGGCGGTAGACGCCAAATCGGCGCTGGGATGCCGCAGTTTGCGGCGGCCAGGCGCCGCGGGCGGACATAGGCTGGAGGAGTGCCGCTGAAGCTGATCCAAGGGCCCCCCAACTCGGGCCGGGCGGGCCGCGTCAGGCGCGGCCTGATCGCCGTGCTCGACCGCGATCCGGTCCTCGTCGTCCCCACCCTCGACGACGTCTATGCCTTCGAGCGCGAGCTCTGCGCGGAGGGCGCGATCCTCGGCGCCGACGTGATGACCTTCGGCGGCCTCTTCGCCACGGTCGCGGCAGCAGGGGGCGCGCCTCCTGGCGCCATCCTCACCCATGCGCAACGCCTCGGCGCCGTCGCTGCGGCCGTGGCCGAGCGGCGGGGAGAGATCGGGCCCCTGCGCGCCTCCGCCATCCAACCGGGCTTCCCGCCGGCGCTGGAGCACCTGCTCGACGAGCTGCAGGGCGCCGGGCTCGAGCCGGCAGACGTCGAAGCCGCGGCCGGAACCCTCGAGGGCTCTGCCTACCTTGGCGACATCGCCACCCTGTTCGCCGCCTACGCGCAGCTACGCGACCGGCTCGGGATGGCGGATACCCACGGCGTCGCCCGCGAGGCGATCGGTTTGCTGGAAGCCGGCGGCGGCTTCTGGCGGCGGCCGGTGTTCGTCTACGGCCTCGACGACCTGACGCGCAACCAGCTGGACCTGATCCGGGCGCTCGCGCCGGCAGCCGAGGTCACGGTGACGCTGCCCTACGAAGAGGGACACGCGGCGCTCGCGACACGCAACGGCCCCCTGCTCGAAGCGCTCGAGGACATCGGGGTCGACTCGACTGAGGAGGCCCCGGCGAACCCCGCCAACACGGACTCGCCACTCCTCTTCCACCTCGAGCGATGCCTGGGCGCAACCGAGCCGCAGCGCCGGCCGCTCGACGAGAGCCTTGTATTCCTGCGTTCCGCCGGCGCCCGCGGGGAGGCAGAGGCGATCGCCGGTGAGGTGGCCCGCCTGCTCGCCGGGGGGACCGACCCGGAGCAGATCGCGATCGTCGTGCGCGATCCAGCCAGGCGCGGCCCGCTGCTGGCCTCGGTGCTGGAGTCCTACGGAGTGCCGGCGGCGCTCGAGGCGGAGGTCGGGGTCGCGACCACCTCGGTAGGCGGCTCCCTGATGGCCCTACTGGAAGCGATACTGGGGACCGGCCGGGCCTCGGACCTGCTGCTCTACCTGCGTGGGCCGTCGGGCGCCTCGCCGATGCGGATCGACTGGTTCGAGCGCGGGCTCCGCCGCGACCGGGTTCAAACAGCAACGACTGCCCTGCGACTCTGGGAGGAGCGGTACGAAGAGCCGCTGCCGGACGTTGCCCGGATCCGCGAGGCGGCCGGCCGCCCCCAAGACCTGGCAACGGAGATCGCGGCGCTCGCCACGGAAATGGGGGCACGCGTCGGCTCGGACCTCGAGCTGCGCGCCGCCGGGGCGATCGCCACGACGATGACCGAGCGCGCCCAGCTCGACGGCTTGGCTCCGCTCCCCGAAACGATCGCCCGGGCGCTTGGCGCGATATCGGTGCGGGCCTGGAGCGGACCGGTCGAGGACCGCGTCAGAATCGCCGATCCGCGCCGGGTCCGCGCGGCCCGTTTCGACAACGTCTTCGTCGCCTCCCTGCAGGACGGGGAGTTCCCGCGCGGCGCCGGGCACCTCGACCCGTTCCTCTCCGAACGCCAGCGCGAATCGCTGGGCCTGCAACCGCGCCACGACAACGACGCCGAGGAGCGCTACCTGTTCCACTCCTGCCTGGCGCTGCCGAGGCGCCGGCTCTTCCTCTCGCACCGCGACAGTGACGAGAACGGGGCGGCCGAGGCACCGTCTCCCTTCCTCGACGACGTCAGGCAACTGCTCGAGCCGAGCGATGAGGAAGAGATCCACGGCCGCGCCCTCGCCGATGTCGTCTACCGCGTCGGCGAGGCCCCCTCCGAGACCGAGCTGGCCCGTGCGATCGCCGCCTGGGGACCGAGCGCCGACACGCAGACGCTCCTCGAGGTCTCCGCCGCCGGGGAGGCAGCTGCCAGGCGTGTCGAGGCCCGCCTGGCGACGGCCCGCGGCGCGGAGAGTGCGACGCGGGCCCCGGGGCCGCTCTCGAACCCGTCCGTGATCGCGGCGCTCGGCAACGTCGGCGCCTACGGCGGCACCACCCTGGAGGGCTTCGACGTCTGCTCCTACCGCTGGTTCGTCTCGCACGAGCTCTCGCCTCAGCCACTCGACCCGCAGCCCGATCCGCTCGTCCAGGGGGGCATCGTGCACGCCGCCCTCTGCTCCCTCTACGAAGAGCGACCGGGGGGCGACGCCCTCCCGCGGCCCGACTCGCTGAACGCCTGGATCGCCCGCAGCCGCGAGCTGGTCGGCGAGATCGCCGCTGACAAAGGGCTCGGCGAGCACCCTGCCGAGCATGTCATGCTCGCTCGCATCGAGGGCCTGCTCGCTCGCTTCCTCGCCGAGGAGGCAGGTCGCGACACGGGCGGCTTCGAGCCCTGGATGCTCGAGGCGGGCTTCTCGGAGTCGGCGGAGAACGGGCAACCGGCGCTCGAGATCGACGGCTGGCGCCTGCACGGGGCGATCGACCGGGTCGACCGCGCGCCCGACGGGCGCGCCCTGGTCCTCGACTACAAGCTCTCGAGCAAGGTCTCGCCGCGAGAAAAGCTCGAGGAGGAGGCGAAGCTGCAGCTGCAGCTCTACCTGATCGCCGTCGCCGAGCTCTGGGACGCCGAGGTCGTCGGCGGTCTCTACCAGCCGCTGCGCGCCACCTCCGAGCGGCGGCCGCGAGGGTTCGTGCGGGAGGACGCGGCGACCGACCTCGCCGGATACGGGCTCTCCAGGACCGACAGGGTGGACGGCGAGGAGCTGGAGGCGTTGCTCGTCGATGCGCGCCGCCGAGCCGGGGAGATCGTCGCCCGGATGCGCGCCGGGCAGATCGATCGCGATCCCGGTCCCCGCCGGGGCCTGCGCGACCATGGCATCTGCCCGCCTTTCTGCGAATTCGCACCGATCTGCCGCCGCGACCGAGCGCCGGTCGAGCCGGCAGGCGAAGAGGAGGACGAGGAGCGGTGAGCGAGCGACAGCCGACCTCCGAACAGCGAGCCGCAATCGAGGCGACCGGCGCCGAGGTCCTGGTCGAGGCGGGCGCCGGCACCGGCAAGACCGGGGTCATCGTCGACCGCTACTGTCGGCTGCTCTGCGAGCAGGGCGTTCCCCCCGACGCGATCCTCGCCTTCACCTTCACCGACAAGGCCGCCGCCGAGCTGCGCCAGCGAATCCGGGCCGAGATCGAGCGCCGGGCCGAGGCCGGGTCGGAGCGTGCCGGAAAGCTGCTGCCCGGCCTCGGCAGCGCCTGGGTGACGACGATCCACGGTTTCTGCAACCGCCTGCTCTCGGCCCACCCGGTGGCGATCGGGATCGACCCCCGCTTCCGCGTGCTCGACGCCCCCGAGGCCGAACGGGCGGCGGTCGAGGCCTTCGACGAGGCGCTCGAGGCTTTCCTCGCTGCCGGCGATCGCGAGCGGGAGAACACGGTCGCCGCATTCGACATCGCCGGGTTGCGGGGGATCGTGCTCGGCGTGCATGCCGAGCTGCGCAGTCGCGGCGAGGACGAGCCGCGGCTCCCCGAGCAACCCGAGCCGGACGTGCCGGGCGCCCTGCGACGCGCCGCCGAGGCGGCAGCAGAGACGATCGGCGAGCTGAAGCCGGGCAGCGCCAACCACGAGCTGCTCGAGCGGGCGCTCGCGCTCCTCGACGAGGCGACAGGCACCCCGGACCTCGGCGAGATCGCGTCGCTGCGGACCGGGAGCAAGGCGAAACCGATGGCCGCATACCGAGAGGCGATCGAGGCGGCCGTGAGCCGCGTCGCCGAGGCCGGCGAGGGCGGCCTCGCCTACCGCCACGTCGCCGAGCTCCTCGGCCTGTTCTCCAAGCGCTTCGCCCTCGCCAAGGAAAGGCGAGCGGGGATCGACTTCGAGGACCTGCAGCTGCTGGCGGTGCGGCTGCTCGAGCGAACCGAGACAGGGGCCGCCTACCGGAGCAGGTTCAGCCACCTCCTGGTCGACGAGTTTCAGGACACCAACCGGCTGCAGCTGCGCCTGATCGAGGCGCTGCGCGGGACGCAGGCGCAACTGATGACCGTCGGCGACGAGCTGCAGTCGATCTACGGCTTCAGGCACGCCGATCTCGATGTCTTCCGCGAACGGCGGCGGGCGATCGAGGCGAGTGCCACGGCAGAGGCGATCCCCCTCAGCGGCAACTTCCGCTCCCGCCCCGAGGTGATCGGCGCCGTCAACGCGATCGGGGAGCGGCTCCTGGACGGCTACGCGCCGCTGCGTGTGGGCGCTAGACCCGACCGCCCTGGGCCTCCGGGAGACGGCGCGGCAGTGGAGATTCTGCTCACCGGCCGCGACGGCTGGGCCGGCGAGGAGATCCAGCTCGACCCGACGACCGATGCCCGCACCCCGGCCAACCAGCTGGCCGAGGCCCGCTTCCTCGCCACGCGGCTACGCGAGCTCGCCGACCAGGGTGTCGACCGCGGCGCGATGGTCGTGCTGCTGCGCGCCTTCACCCGCCTCGACGCCCACGAGGACTCCCTGGAAAGGGCCGGCCTGCGTCCCTACGTCGTCGGCGGCCGCGGCTACTGGTCCCAGCAACAGGTCGCCGATGTCTGCGCCCTGCTGGCGACGATCTGCAACCCGCTCGACGACCAGTCGCTGCTGGGGGCGCTCGCATCTCCGGCCTGTGGAGTGGCGCCCGACACGCTCTGGCTGCTGCGGGCAGCTGCGGGCCGGGGTCGCCACATCTGGCCGGCAGTCGAGCAGGCGACGGGGCTGAGAGAGGACGAGCGCGTCGATGCGGCGCAGCTCGAGCAGATCCCCGCAGCCGAGCTCTCGCTGCTGCGCGGGTTCGCCGAGACACTTGCCGGGTTGCGCCGCCGCGCCACCTCCCTTTCCCTCGCCGGCCTGATCGACGCCGCGGTGACCGAGACCGGCTACGACCTGGCGGTGCTGATGCGTCCCGCTGGAGAGGCCCGCTTCGCCAACGTACGCAAGCTGATGCGTCTTGCCACCGAGTTCGAGGCGAGCGAGGGGCGGGACCTGCGCGGCCTGCTCGACTTCCTCGCCGCCCGCGCCGGCGCCGACGCCGACGCGCAGGCCGCGACCGCATTGGAGGGCCACGACGGGGTGAGGATCATGACGATCCACAGCGCCAAGGGACTCGAGTTCGACGTGGTCGCGATCCCCCACCTCTCCCGCGGTCTCCTCCCGCCCGCGCGCACCCCCCTGCTCACCATCGGCCGCGAGCCCAAGGCCCCGCGCGTGGGAATGCAGCTGCGCAGGCTCGGGGCTCGCGGGGTCAACCTCTACGCGCAGCGCGAGCTCGGCGAGGACGCCCAGAAGCGCGACGCAGAAGAGGAGCTCCGCCTCTTCCACGTCGGAGCGACCCGCGCCCGCTCACGCCTGCTGCTGAGCGGCGTGGTCAGCCCCTCCCCCCCATCCCGCAAGACCCCCGGCGAATCCGTGATCGAGCGGATCGTCGCCGGGTTCGAGATCGACCGCGAGAGGGACTCGGCCGTGGAGATCGCCGCCCCCGAGCCGCGGCCAGGGCTACAGGCCTCGTTTCCACCGTCGGAGATCGCGGTTAGCGTCAACCTCGCCTCGGTCGAGCAGGCGAAGGAGCTGGCCGCGGTGCGCAAGGAGCTCGGCCCCGAGCGCGATGCCGGCGAAGGGCCGGCGCCGCTGGTCGCAGCGAGGACGGCAAGAGTCCCGAGGCGGCCGCTTTCCTACACCGCAATATCCGCCGCGGACGAGGGTTCGGAGGTTCGCCCACCGGCAAGCGACCGGGTGCTTGGCGAAACGCTCCAGGGTGAGGAGGGGACGGCCGAGGGAGGCGCGGCCCGGGGCAGGGCCGTCCACTCGCTACTCGAGTGGAGCCAGGCCAACGGTTGGAGGGAGCCGTCGGCAGAGCTTGTGCGTCGCGTCTCGGCCTCGCAAGAGGTCGGCGACCCCGGCCTCGCCGAAGAGGCCCTGCTGGCGCCGTTGCGGGCCTGGCTCGGCTCCGGCTTCTTCGCCGAGCGGGTACGCAACGCCGAGCGCAGCCGGGCCGAGGTGCCGCTGCTGATCGAGGTCGCGGACACCGTCCTGCGCGGCTCGATCGACCTGCTGGTCGAGGAGGCCGGGAGCCCACCGCTGATCGTCGACTACAAGACCGACAGGGTCGACGGCCGCGAGCCGGCCGAGCTCGCGGCGCGTTACGAGATCCAGCGGACCATCTACGCGCTCGCAGTCGCCGAGGCGCGGGGGGCCGAGGAAGTCGAGCTCGCCTACGTCTTTCTGGAGAGGCCCGAGGAGCCGATCCTCTCGAGGTGGGGAACCGGGGAGATCGAGGCGGGCCGACGGAAACTCGAAGACGAGATCGCCAGGGTCCGAGCGGGGTGATCAGGCCGCGCCGGGCTCGGCCGAGGAGGCCAATTTTGCCGCCAGCTCGTCGAGCTTGAGCTCCTTAAGGCCCTCGCCCACGGCGTCGAGCTCGGCGGCGCAGTAGGTGACCAACTCGCGTCCCTCGCCGCAGAGGTCGAGGGTCTCGCGCAGTCCGGCCTGGCCGGAGTCGAGGCGGTCGATGATCTGCTCCAGCCGCTCGACCGCGACCTCGTAGCTTTCTGGTTTCTCCGTCACTCCCGATCCTCGATCCTGGCGCCGACGCTGCCGTCGGAGAAGCGCAGTCTGACGCGCTCGGCGGCGACCGCGGCGTCAGCGCTCGTGACGGGCTCGCCCTCGCCGTCCTCGACCAGGGCGTAGCCACGTTCCAGGGTTCGCTCGGGCTGGTGGGCGCGGAGCGCCACCGCGGCTCGGTGCAGCGCCTCCCGGCGGCGGTCCATGTCCGGCCCGGCGGCTCGGCGGCGCGCCCGCTCCAGGACCACCGTGGCGAGGCGGCGCTGGAAGCCGAGCCGCTCGGCGATGCCGCGCTCGGAGGCAGCGCGGATCTCTCGAGTCTTCTGGTTGAGGGCGAGCTGCTCGCGGCGCAGGGCCCGCGCGGGGCCGCGGGCGAGGGCCACCAGATGCGGCGTACGCGCCGAAACGGCGCCCTCGGCCGCTCGCCGCAGGGAGCCGGCGCCACGCTCGAGCGAGCCCCGGGCCGCGACGCAGTCAAGCGGGACCGCGGCCTCCGCCGCGTGGGTCGGGGTCGAGCAGACGACGGCGGCGACGTCGTCGATCAAGGTCGAATCGCGCTCGTGCCCGACGGCGCTGATCACCGGGACCCGCAGCATCGCCACCGTGCGGCAGAGCGTCTCGTCGCAGAAGGCCCAGAGGTCGGCGAGGCTGCCGCCGCCGCGGGTGACGACGATCGCCTCGACCTGCGGTTGCGCGGCGAGGCCCTGGATCGCGGCGCCGATCGCCGGTGCCGCGTGGCGGTCCTGGACCGGTGCGAAGGCCCAGACGACGGTGCCGCGCCAGCCACGTCGCTCCAGGCCGGCCAGCAGATCGCGCCTGGCGGCGCCGGTTTCGGCGGTGACAACACCGATCGTCCTCGGCAGAAGCGGCCGCGACAGCTGGCGCTGCAGCTCGAACAACCCCTCCGCTTGCATCTGCTTGCGCAGCGCCTCCAGCCGCGCCAGCAAGTCGCCCTCGCCAGCCAGTCGGACGTGAGTGGCCCGGAAGGAAAAGCTGGGCGATGCCTGGCCGCCGCCGGGGTAGTAGTCGGGCCCGCCGGCAATCACCACTTCGGCGCCGTCGCGGAGGGCGCCGTCAGGCAGCCCCGCCTTCTCCAGGTCGTCGAGCCAGATCGCACACGGGACCGCACCCTCGCCGTCGCGCAGCTCGAAGTAGGCCTGGACCTTGCTGCGGCCGACTCCGGTGACCTCGCCGATCAACAGGACGCGCGCCCGCCGTCGCATCTCCTCCTGGAGCTTGCGCGCATAGCGCCCGACCGCGAAAGGGCCGGGTAGGTCCGGGCCGGGAGGCGCAGCCGCATCGGCCGCCGATATCGCCCCTCGATCCACCCCCGCAAGCTATCCGGTGCGACTCCAGCGGCGGGCCCACTGCTTCAGCTCGCCGATGGCCGGGCGCAGCTCGGCGCCCTTCTCGGTCAAAGAGTAGGTGACCCGCACAGGCGTCCCCGCCTCGACCTCCCGCGCCACCAGCCGCTCCTCCTCGAGCTCGCGAAGCCGCTGGGAGAGCAGCCGGTCGGAGAGGCCCGGCACCGCCCTGGCAAGTTCGCCGAAGCGCAGCGGGCCCGCGGTCAGAGCGCAGAGGATCGCTCCCGTCCAGCGCTTGCCGATCAACTCGATCGCGGCGTGAAAATACGGACAGACACCTTTGCCGTCGACGACTTGATCTTGGGCCTGGGGCCCAGCCTCCACACTCGGGAGCTTACCGAACGTAAGTGGTCAGCTTGCGCAGGGTCCGGTATCGATGTCGGTCGATGTTTCCCCCAGCGCCGCCTCGACTACGTCGTTTGGGACCGCGAACCCGCCTGGGGCTCCGGTGGTCGTCGCGGCGAAGACGGTGCCGAGGACACGGCCGCGCGTGTCGACGATCGGGCCACCCGAGTTGCCGCTGCGGACCGTTCCGCGCAGGGATGCGATCGGGCGGCGGACCGTGCCTTCGCCGTAGGAGTCCTCGCCGATCGTCTCGCGCGTCTCGCCGAGGCGCGCCGCGGCGACCGAGTAGGGCCCGTTCTCCGGGTAGCCGAGCACGGCGGCGGAGGCGCCCGGCTGGGGGTCGGGAACGACCGGCAGCGTCGGCAGGCCGGCGTCGACGCGCAGCACCGCGAGGTCGTTTTCGGGGTCGTAGTGGACGGGTGTCGCTTCCAGCGAGGCCCCGCCTTGGGTCGTCACGGTCGTGTCGGCCTCACCCGCGACGACATGAGCGTTGGTGACCACGAGCCCCGGTGCGGCGACCCAGCCCGAGCCCTCGATCCCCAGCCCACAGGCGGTGCCGAGCACGCGAACGACAGAGGCGCCGGCCGACATCACGTCCGGGTCTGCGACGACCTTCGGGTCCGGCGCCGCCACCGGCGCAGCCGGTCCGACGATCGAGGGCGCCGGATCGACCCGGTCGAGCGCCCGCAGGATCGAGCCCGACGGCGGCAGCACTTCGTTGAGGCTGCTCAGGATCAGCGAGTGCTGGACGTCGGCGCGCAGCCGTGCCGTCCCCGGCGCATGCAGGGCGACGGCGCCGAAGACCCAGACCAGCCCGAGGGCGACCGAGGCGACGAGGGCGGCCCCACCGGCCCCGTCGGCGTGGTGCAGAGCGCTCCTGCCCTTGATCAACCGCAAACGAAGGCCCAGGGCGAGGCTCTCGAGGGCGACCGCCACCAGCGCCCCGCCGATCAGCGCTCCCAGCGCCGCGCACAGGGGCGCATAGGGCGACTCCGACCCTTGGTTCAAGAGCAGAGGCCCGATCCGGCTCCCGGCAAAGGCCCCCAAGGCAAAGCCAAGGAGAGTGAGCGTGCCGACGATCAACCCCTGCCGGTACCCCCAAAGCCCAAGGGCCAAAGTGAAGGCGACAATGCCCCAATCCAAGATAGTCATGGACTCAAATGGAAGCAGGAAGGAGGGGTCGGGTGCCTCTCCTGAGCAGCGGCGTCATGTTTTTCGCAAGAACCGCTCAGCGAACAAA